>Ga0190316_1000066_pt1 | contig 26046 bp, 24 predicted proteins | sample 48701112_MG_FD_161663 | JGI IMG/M metagenome (GOLD analysis project Ga0190316, IMG submission 161663) | Hydrothermal vent sediment bacterial communities from Southern Trench, Guaymas Basin, Mexico - 4870-11-1-2_MG | ecosystem: Environmental > Aquatic > Marine > Hydrothermal vents > Sediment ... | reverse complement strand
CAAATCCCCCCTTGCCTTCCATTATTTCATGGAGTTTAGCCTCGCCTGCATGGCCAAAAGGTGTATGACCTATGTCGTGTGCAAGGCTGATTGCCTCTGCAAGGTCCTCATTCAGTCTCAGTGCCCTTGCAATGGTTCTTGCCACCTGTTGTACCTCTATTGTATGGGTGAGCCTTGTCCTGTAATAGTCACCTTCGTGGTTAACAAATACCTGTGTTTTGTATTCCAGCCTCCTGAATGCAGTTGAATGAATTATTCTATCCCTGTCCCTCTGAAACTCTGTCCTGAAATGGGGAGGGTCTTCTGGATGCTTTCTCCCCCGGGTATCACTGCTCTTCATACCATAAGGAGCAAGTGTCTTCTTCTCTATGTCCTCAAGCATCCTTCTATAATCCATCATCTTCTATCAATAATAACACCCTTTGAAAGCCCCAATTCAAGGGCAAGGGGTGTGATAATTGTTCCCTTTACAAGCATTATCTTCAATCCCTTCTCCTCCGCCTCCCTCACATCAGCCTCTGTCACAAGCCTCCTTATAACCTCCCTTTTTTCAGGCACCTTCACCTCACCGTTCTTCTTCAGGAGGTAGCAAAGGTCACCTGTTTTTACACCTGCAGCATTTGCCTCATCAAAGTCAATATGAAAATCAAGCCTGTAATTCTCGCTGACCCTTATAAGCACCTCATCAAAGATAAGTTTCCTTTCATCACCACAAACAACCCTCACAATCTCTCCATCAACAACTTTATACTCCTCTGCATCATCAGGGGTCATGTGTATATGCCTCTTGGCAATGATAACCCCTTCAGGAATGGTTACAGAACCTGCAGGACCAACAATTGTTATACCTGGTGTTCCATCAAGGTCACCAGAATCCCTGATTGGTGGATTCAATCCAAGTCTTCTTGCATCCGTGAAGGAAATTTCAACCTGGGTTCTGCTCCTCACAGGCCCCAGTATCCTGACATTTTCAATAACACCACGAGGACCAACCAGTGTAACCCTTTCCTTTGCTGCATACTGGCCTGGTTGTGTCAAGGGTTTATCCTCTGTTAACTGGTAATCCTTACCAAATATCACATCAAGGTCTTCTCTGGAGATATGGAGGTGCCTTCCAGAAACACCTATGGGAATGGGTCTTGATGAGGGCATGAGCCCGACAAGTTCCTGTTCAATAATCTTTTTTACAACCTCAACTATCCTGCTGTCCTTCAACTGGAAAGTCCCCGTTCTTTCAAAAACCTTCTGACTATTTCCTCAATCTCTGCCTCTGTAAGGGTTTTCTCGGTCTCAATTGGTCTGGAGTGTTCAAGGTGTGCTATTTCCTCTGCAGGTCTTCCATCAGGGACTGCCCTTTTCTTGAACTCAAGTTCCATTGTTGGGTATGCAAGCCTCTTTATGTTCATCAGATGCATGGGACCAACATTATCGGAGGTGATTCCTCCACCCATTGCACCGCATCCAAGGGTCATTGAGGGTTCAAGCCCTGTTGTAAGACCTATTGCCCCCTGTGTTCCACCAGTGTTCACAAGTATCCTGAATGCCGGCTTTTTCAATGCAAATTCTCTTATTACTTCCTCGTTCTGTGAATGTATCACAAGGGTATGCCCAAGTCCTCCTGTTTTCAGCACCTTTATGCACAATTGACACCCTTCCCGCCAGTCCTCAACCTCAAAGTATGCGAGAACAGGGGAAAGTTTCTCCTTTGAAAGTGGAAAGTTTGGTCCAACCCCTCCGGGTTCTGCTACCAGGACAATTGTATCGGGTGGAACACTTATCCCAGCCTTGCTTGCAATGAACTGGGCAGTCTGTCCCACTATATCTGGACTGGGAAGTCCCTTGGAGGAAAAGATAACCTTTTCAACCTTTGAAGCCTCTTCAGGGGAAAGGAAATATCCACCCATCTCCCTGAAGGCCTCACGCACCTGGGGTGAGATAACCCTGTCCACAATAACATTCTGCTCTGAGGCACAAACAGTGCCATTATCAAATGTCTTGCTTGCAAGGATTGCTGAAACAGCCTTCCTTATATCTGCGCTCCTCTCAATGTAAGCAGGCACATTACCAGGGCCAACCCCTATGGCGGGCTTTCCCGAAGAATGGGCAGCCTTCACCATTGCAGAGCCACCCGTTGCAAGGATAAGGTCAATGTTCGGGTCACGCATCAGGGCATTTGTCCCCTCTTTGGTTATTATATCCATGCAGAGGATTGAGCCTTCAGGTGCACCTGCCTTAACCGCTGCTTCATGGAGTATATCTGCTGCAGCCTTAGAACAATTTACAGCCTTTGGGTGCGGTGCAAAGACGATTGTATCCCTTGCCTTTAGAGCAATCAGAGCCTTGTAAATCACAGTTGATGTGGGGTTTGTTACGGGTGTAATCCCCATAAGCGTGCCCATGGGTTCTGCAATTTCGTATATCTTCCGGTCAGGGAACTCCCTTATAAATCCGACGGTCTTTATATCCTTAATCCACTGATAGACATTCTCCGTGGAAAATTTGTTCTTTGAAACCTTATCCTCATACACACCCAGTTTTGTCTCCTCAATGGCCATCTTTGCAAGCCGTTCAGCGTTCTCAAGTGCAGCATCCCTCATTGCCTTAACTATGGTATCAATCTTCTCCTGGGTGAATTCAGCAAGTATCCTCTGTGCCTCCTTTGCCCTTTTTGCAAGGTCTCTTGCCTGCTGGATTGAGAGGAGGTCTTTATCAAGGTTCAATTTTTACTCCTATTTTCCAACTCCCTGAACAACTTCAGAAGCGTTTCCCTGTTTGCGTTTGAAATCTCTCTACCTGAAAGTGGGAATCCATCGGTTCTCCTTGCAATCTCCCTCAACTCCTTCACGGTCATCTCCTCAAGGGGTTTTGACCCTTCCATATCAGGTCCACGGGAGATGGTTTTAATCACCTTCTCTGTTTCAACATCCGGGTTGGGTATCACATGGGCAGAGACAAGTTGTCCAACCCTGCTTGCTGCTGCTGCTCCTGCATCCACAGCAGCCTGACATGCGGCAGTGGTTCCCCTCACCTTGACCATCACCATTCCACCTGTGGTGATTTCATAACCAACAAGGGTAACTTCTGCAGCCTTGAGCATGGCATCGGCTGCCTCAATCACCCCCACGAGTCCGAGGGTCTCCACCATTCCAAGTGCATTCTCTTCCAAGTTATGCCTCCCTCTTTATTCCTCCACCAGGAAGAATACTCTCAACCTCAACATGGGGTCTTGGAATCACGTGGACAGATACAAGTTCCCCAACCCTGCTCGCTGCTGCTGCTCCGGCATCTGTTGCAGCCTTCACAGCACCAACATCACCTCTAACAAACACGGTCACATAACCACCCCCTATCTGCTCCTTACCAATAAGGTGAACCCTTGCAGCCTTAACCATGGCATCGGCTGCCTCAATTGCACCAACCAACCCTTTTGTTTCAACCATTCCAAGGGCAATTCCCATTTTATCTTCCATCAGGACCTCCTTTTTTGAATAACTTTACATGAATTCAGAAGATTGTCAACAACAAACATGGAAGTATGCACAATGCCCGGCACCTTCATAGAAGGTTAAGGGGATCGGTTTCAACTATCAACTTTATATTCTGGTATCTCATCTCAATAAGTGGGGAAAGTGCCTCAACAATTTTCTTTCTATTGTCACCTTTCAGTAATATGTGGTATCTGTATCTTCCCGCCCTTTTTTTTACAGGGCAGATTGAAGGACCGAGTAACCCCACCTTGTATTTTTTTATTTCCTCTGCAATGTGTGATGCCACATCCTGAACCCTTCTCAGGTCCTCTCCCTCAACAACAACCCTGCCCAGGTGTGTGAATGGCGGATATTTTGACTTTCTTCTGAACTCTATCTCCTTCTCATAGAACATCTTGAAATCGTGTTCCTTCGCCGCCTTGATAACATAATGTTCAGGGAGATAGGTCTGTATAATAACCCTGCCACTCTCCTGTCTCCCCGCCCTTCCTGCAACCTGTGATAATAACTGGAATGTTCGCTCTCCTGCCCTGAAATCAGGAAAGTTCAGAATGCTGTCCGCCCTGAGAACAACCACAATACCAACATCGGGAAGGTCAAGCCCCTTTGTAACCATCTGTGTTCCAACCAGTATTCTTATTGAGCCATTTTTTAAACCACTGTAAATCTCCCTGTGCCTCAACCTCTTTCTGAGTGCATCCCTGTCCATCCTTGCAATACCTTCTCCGAAAATCTCCCTGAGTTTTTCCTCAACCCTTTCTGTGCCTATGCTGGAAAACTCCAGATTCTCTCCACATACCGGGCATGTGTTATATGCGTTCTTTGTATAATTACAGTGGTGACAGAGGAATATACCCTTCTCCTTGTGGTAAGTCAGAGGGATATCACAATCTGGGCACTTCTCAATATATCCGCATTTTCTGCAAATTACAAACGGGGAATACCCCCTCCTGTTGAGGAAGATTATAACCCTTCCCTTCACCCCCTCTATTTCTTTAATCAACTCCTCTGAAACAAGTTCCCTTTTTCTCAGGTTCACTATCTCAACATCAGGGAGTTTCGCCTCACCAATCCTCTCCTTCAGTTCCAAAAGTCGGTAATCCCCTCTTTGAGCCTTATAGTAGGATTCTACTGAAGGCGTGGCACTACCAAGAATCACAGGTATATCAAGAAGTTTGCCCCTGAAAACCGCTATATCCCTTGCAGAATAATATGGCCTCATGGCATTCTGTCTGTAAGAAGTATCGTGTTCTTCGTCAACCACAATAAGTCCCAGTTTTTGCATGGGAAGGAATATCGACATCCTTGCTCCAACAACAATGTCAATATCGCCATCAAGTGTTCCAAACCACACCTTCATCCTCTCACCTGGAGTGAGTTTGCTGTGATACTCCTCTCCCCTCCCAAATCTCCTTCTCACCCTTTCAAGTGTCTGGGGAACCATTCCTATTTCAGGGACAAGGTATAGAACGGATTTGCCCCGTTTCAGGACTTCCTCCATAACATGAAAATAGACCTCTGTTTTCCCGCTTCCTGTAATCCCGTGAATAAGAAAAACCCCTTTCCCGATTTTGAGGATTTCATCAACTGCTCTCTTCTGTTCATGTGTAAGGATAAATGGGCTTTCTTTACTTCCAGAAAAAATCTTAAATTTTGCCCTCTTCCTGAACGGCGGGAGGATAAACTGGAAGACCTCTCCTGGATATGCAAGGTAATTTTCTATTACAAATTCTGCGGTTCTGAAAACATCCTCAGGAAGGTCAAAAAGGTGCTCAAGCACATACCTTGATCTTTCGAATGGTTCTGCCCTCCCAATCACAACCCCTATAATCCTACCTTTTCTGAAGGGAACCCTCACAACACTCCCCTTTTTCAAAGACATTCCCTCAGGAACAAGGTATGTGAACTCTCTGTTAACTGCTATCGGGACAACAACCCTTACATACATCATTTTGAAATGGCCATTCCTATCTTTGCCTGAATTCTATCCTTCAGTGTAACACCCGCCCTCAAGTAAACCCCTGTATTCTTTTCACGCAGGAGTATGTAGAATCTGTAACCGTCTCCATACAGAGGGATTATTGAATACTCACCGGGAAGATTGTTCTCATAGAAGTAGATTGCAGAATTAAAAGATGGAGTGGTGAAGATGCAGTACCTGAATTCAACCGATAAATCACCCCTTATACCAGCAGTGATATATCCACCGTATCCTCTCTCATTCCCGGAAGAAACACCCTGCAACCTTAATTTTATGAATTTATTCCTTCTTCTGAATACAATCTCACCCCTTAAGCCAGACCTTGTTCTGGAGCCATCCCACCGAACAATCAACCTTGTCCCTTTCAAAACAGGCCACACACCCATTATATTCCCTTCAAAAACATACTCTCCTGAATCTGACCTGACAAAGTCAATAAATCCAGAGGCCTTCACCTCCAGAACCTTTCTCTCCATATAGATGTAAAGCCCCTCCTCTGGCGCAAGTGGAGAGGTCCTCAATCCCTTAAAATCATCTGTAAAGTATCTGTAAAGCACCTGAAGACCTATCGGGGTTTTTATGAGAATACCACCCGTATATCCATTGGAATAACCAATCTCCATAATACCCGTATAACCTCCTAACTGGTGGGAGAGGGAAATTGAAATTACTGGCAGGTATGAACTGGTTGTCGGTCCTACTGGTGTATATACTGGAACCCCTCCAGCAAGGGTAAATCCTGAATACCTCAGTACTGCACCAACAAATGTTTCTCTCACAGCATTCTTTTTATCCATTTCAGTACCCGTTCTGTGGTATCCTGATGTGTAGTGGTTGAATGTGGAATCATTCAAAGTTGCATCAAGATAGGCAAAGGATACAAAGGGTGTTATCAACCTATTCTGGAAAACAATGCCTGAAAAGTAACCTGATTCAAATGTTGAGAGGTGAGGAAGTATCCCCCTCCTTGTTTCGGGAAATCCAGCAGGTCTATAAAAATATCCAGGCCTTCCAAACACCAGCCCGAGCCCTTCGGATATATCAAAGTTACCGAACAAAAATCCCCTGTAAGACACATATCCACTGAAATAGTCAAAGTAATTCCTCTCATAGTAATCCTTCTCAATCACAAGCCCTGCATCAATCTTCTTTCTTATATTCACCCTGAGGTATAACTTTTCAGGACTCCAATCATAGGCTGTATCAGGAAATGGATAAATCCCTTTCACAAGATACGTGTATCCTGAAGGGGGTGGCCCTTTCTTCCTCCTGACCCTGAAAAACGGCTTTAATCTGATAAACATGAGTGGAGTAACCTCTTCAATGAGTAACAACTGGTCAACACTTGTGAATGGCTCTTCCTTTCGCAACTTTATAATTTCTCTGGCAACCTCCACACTCATAAAGGGAACATCCAGAAGTTCGTTCATTCCAGCAGTATTGATGTCAACTGGATGCTCAAGGTAGTAATTTATGCGGTAGAGAAAATCCTCGTCTGCATCCTCAGGTATCACTGCATCTGGATAAACCGTACAGAGCAAGAGCAACAAGGGTTTTACCATCCTTTATATCTCCCCTCTTTATTGCATCAATTGCCTCTTCATATGTCATATATAAAACCTCAATGCTTTCTTCAGGGTCAGGTTCACCCTTTGCAGGTTCAAGATTTGTTGCTATGTATATGTACATCCTTTCGGTAACAAACCCGGGGGTAGAGTAGTAGGTAATCACCTCTTCAAGTTTTCCGGCCCTGTACCCTATTTCCTCAACAAGTTCCCTGTGCATGGTCCGGACAGGGTCTTCCCCCACCTCAATTGTTCCTGCTGGAATCTCTATTAAATATTCCTTCACGGGATACCTGTACTGTTTAACAAGGACAATCCTTCCATCTGGGAGCACAGGAATTGCTGCCACAGCACCTCTGTGTTCAACATATTCCCTTGTTGTCTCCCTACCACTTTGAAGCCTGACCCTGTCCACATTCAGGTTGATTATCCTGCCCGTGTAAATCCTCACATGTTCAATGCACTCTTCCATACATTCCTCCTGATGGTTATACATTCTGTTATACCCAGTACGGGATGTGATTCAAATCCCATGTCTATGATCAGACCATGAGCCTTTATCCCAAAGCCAAAACCTGGAACAAAAGGTGAAGTTCTGAATCCCAATCTCAGAACCAGAGGATTCATGTCCACCTGCATCCCCCAGCCAGCATCTATACTACCCTGAAGCAGGGTCAATCTGAAACCCGTGGAAAACATTCTATCATAATACTTAATGTAGGCCTCCTCCTCTGGATAAAACTCTCCGCCACCAATTCCTGCAATTGCATTCCTCAGGGTGAACCCTCCTGTATAGGACATGAACCTATACTCTATCCCAACATTTACTCTGAAACCAAAATCAAACCGGTCAGACCATCTGTCCATAAGAAGGTGTGTTGACACCTTAAAAGATAGGTCCTCAATGGGAAGTTCAAACTCTGGATAAAAGGTGTATTCCCTGTATCCTCCAGCATAAAGATAGGTGAAAACCATCCTCATTGGCCAGTCTGTCTCAACCATCATTCCATTCAGGTCGCTCAATGAATAATACCTGACACCGGTTATGGACATTCCCTCAGCCCTTGAAGGAATAAGCCCCATCCCCATGGATGAGGCTGTGTAAATGGGAAGGAACAAAGAAAGGATTATAAAAATCATTTCATTGATACAAACCGTATCTCGGTGTATTCCTCTATTGCAAAGGGAGGACCTTCCCTGCCCATCCCGCTCATCTTCACACCACCATAGGGCATATTGTCCACCCTGAATGTTGGGTAATCATTTATTATCACACTCCCAACCTCACACTCCCTCACCGCCATCAACATGTTTGAAATGCTCGGGGTGTATATACCCACATTCAAACCATACATTGACCTGTTAACAAACTGGACTGCCTGGTCAAATGTTGAGAATGGCATAATGGAGACCACGGGTGCAAAGACCTCCCTGGACACCACATCCATTTCAAAATTCACATCCGTTAGAACAGTTGGATAGAGGATTGAACCCTCTCTCTTCCCAAGGAGAAGTGGCCTTGCTCCCATTTCAATGGCATCCTTAACCCATTTTTCTGCCCTGATTGCCTCTCCCTCTGTTATCATGGGGCCATAGAGGACATCGGGGTCCATTGGGTCACCTATTTTAACCTGTTTGGATGCCTCAACAAACATCTCTGAAAACCTATCAAACAGTGATGTATGAACATAGATCCTCTGTATTGAGATACACACCTGGCCCGAATTGGCATAGGCACCAATCACTGCCCTGTCAACAACCTCCTCAAGATTCTCAACCCCCTCGTCTATTACAAGTGCTGAATTTGAACCCAGTTCTAAAAGGGTCCTCTTCATTCCTGATATTCTCCTTATCCTTTCACCAACAGGGACGCTGCCTGTGAAACTAATAAGTTTAATATCATCACTGGTTGAGAGTATCTCACCCGTTTCACCACCAGGTCCAAAAACAAGGTTTATAACACCTTCAGGAACACCTGCATCTACAAGTATATCTGTCAACAATATGGCTGTGAGGGGCGTATATGATGACGGTTTCCACACGATTGTATCACCCGCTGCAATTGCCGGGGCTATCTTGTGGGCAGGAAGATTCAATGGAAAATTAAAGGGGGTGATAGCTGCAACAGGCCCGAGTGGAACCCTTATGAAGAAACCCATTCTTCCTTCTCCACCAGCAGCAGCATCAACTGGCACAGTCTCACCAGAAAGTTTATCCGCCTCATCCGCGGCAAATGTGAAGGTCTCAATGGCCCTTGAGACCTCCCCCCTCGCAAATCTTATTGCCTTTCCGGATTCAAGGGTTATTGTCCTTGCAATAACCTCCCTTTTCTGTTCAAGCCTTTTTGCCACCTCTCTGAGAACCTTTGCCCTGAACATAAGGGGTCCATGTCTGAAATCATCAAATGCCTCTTTTGCGCTCTTAATAGCTGAAAGGACATCCTCTCTGGATGCCCTTCCAACCATCCCTATTTTCTCTCCTGTGTAGGGATTTATCACATCTATACCCTCTTCTGTATCCCTCCATTCACCTCCAATAAAAACCTTCTGCCTTACAAATTCTTTATGTAGTTCATCCATTTCTCCACCCCTTCTCCTGTTTTCACCGAAAGAGGGAAAACAAGAATATCCTTGTTTATCTTCCTGGCATTCCTAACAATATTCTCAAGACTCACATCCATGTAGGGAAGAATATCTGTTTTGGAAATGACAAGTACCTGAGACCTTCTGAACATCAATGGATACTTAAGGGGCTTGTCTTCCCCCTCTGTTACACTGAGAACAACCACATTGATATGTGCACCCGTATCAAACTCAGCGGGGCAGACAAGGTTCCCAATATTCTCAACAAGGAGAAAATCAACCCCTTCAAGGTTCATCTCTCCAATGGCCGTCCTTATCCACGCAGCCTCAAGATGGCAATCGCCACCAAAAGGTCCTGTATTTATCTGGTAAATCTCAACACCCTTTTTCTGGAGTTTCTCAGCATCAATGGAGGTTTCAATGTCACCCTCAATTATTGCAAATTTCTTATTCTTAAGTTCATCCATTGTCCTTTCAATCAATGAGGTTTTGCCCGAACCAGGGGAACCCATGATATTGATGAAGGTTATGCCCTTCCGCTTCAGTTCCTTTCTGAGTTCATCTGCCACCTGGTCATTGGCAGCAAACACACTCCTCAGAGTTTTTATCTTCTTCATCCCGCCTCCTCATTTTTGATAAGGATAAACAACTCCTTTTATTTGTCAATTTTTCATCCTTTCTGAAGACCATGGCAATAAAGGCATACGAGTTATCTGCCTTGATTGCCCTGCAAACATCAATTAGGGTAAACCCTGTTTTTTTTAAGAGTTCAACTGCTTCTTCTTCTGAAAACAGTCTGGCATGAGAATAAACAGAGTGGCCAGTTTCACCCTTCTTCTGATACTCCTTTCCAACCTTTGATTCCCTGTTGATTATGCCGAGAACTATATGACCATCTGGTACAAGTACCCTTTTCGCTTCGTTAAGGACTTTTACTGGATTGGATACAAAACAGAGGGTGGTGTTCAAAAGAACAAGGTCAAAGGAATTGGGCTTGAAAGGAAGTTGTTCACCCTTTCCACAGATGGACACAATTCCCCTGTTTTTTGCCATCTTGAGGAGTTCCATGGAAGGGTCAATCCCGATGGGAATTCCAATTTCCACGGAAAATCTTCCCGAGCCAAGCCCAATTTCAATCCCCCTTGTGAACTCCGGGAAAACTGAATTGAGACACCTCACCTCCTCAAGGAAGATTTCCCTTCCATCCTCGTCAAACCACCTGTCAAACCTTTCAGCAATACTATCAAAAACGGCCATCTTTTGAGGAAAAAAGCCCCTGTCCCATTAAGCCTCTAATGGGCCAGAAACAGGTGCATAGGTGAATCTCCCTGTAAGCCCTTCAAACCTCATGATGCTTGCTGCCTTTTCCAGTTATTCCTTTATCATATCCCATAGTCTCCTTACTATGATTCAAGGAATGCCCTGAAACCCCTGTAAGCCTGATAAACATCTATTTTGCTTGATATTTCAAATGGGGAGTGCATGGCAAGGAGTGGAACACCAGCATCTATTGTATCAATCCCGAACTCTGCAATAAAGCGTGCCACGGTCCCTCCGCCACCCTCATCAACCTTGCCCAGTTCTCCTGTCTGCCATAAGACATTGTTTTCATTAAATATCCTTCTTATCTCATAAACCAGTTCCGCATGGGCATCGTTTGCCCCACCTTTGCCCTTATGACCTGTGTACTTTGTCAAAACAAGACCATAACCAAGCCTTGCAGCATTGGTGGCGTCGTGGACTTCAGGAAACAGAGGGTTAACCCCTGCATTAACATCAGCAGAAAGGCACACAGAGGCATTCAGGGTCTTTCTTATGTTTTTATAGGTTGGTTCAATCCCCAGTTCTCCAAGCACCTCTATTACTATATCTTCAATAATCCTTGAGGTGGCACCAGTGTTACCTGCGCTTCCTATTTCTTCCTTGTCATACAGTATGACAACTGGTGTCCTCTTACCACCACCCATGCCTGCAATGGCCTTCAATGCAGTGAATGAACATACCCTGTCATCCTGAGCATAGGCACCAATCAAAGAACGATCTAGCCCAACCTCACGTGCATTCCACGCAGGGACAAGTTGGAGTTCACTGCTTATCAGGTCTTCCTCTTCAATTCCGTATTTCTTCTTCAACAGGTCAAGGATAAACTTTTTAAATCTGTTCTCCTTCACCTTTGCTGGTTTTGAACCTGCAATGCAGTCAAGATTCTCTCCCTCAATGATCTCTGTGGCCTTCTTCTCCATCTGCTTTCTTGAAAGGTGCGGCAGGAGGTCTGGTATGGTTAAAACAGGTTCTCTTTCATTTCCACCCATCCTTATCTCAACCTTTGTTCCATCTTTTTTGATCACCACACCATGGAGTGCAAGGGGTATGGAAAGCCACTGGTATTTCTTTATTCCACCATAGTAATGCGTGTTGAAGAGAACAAAATTCTCCTTTTCAAGAACAGGCTGTGGTTTCAGGTCAATCCTGGGTGCATCCACATGTGCGGCAATGATCCTGACTCCTTCCTCAACAGGATTCCCCTGCGGTCTGAATATTCCAAGGGTCTTCCCATGAAACACCCTGTATGAAAGACCCCATTGTTCGGCAACTTCCATTGATGCCCGAACAAATTCTCTTTCAGTTTTATTCCTTGACATAAAGTCCATATACTCCTCAGCGAACTTCTGCACCTCGGATAGTTCCTTCTCCGATAGAACTTCCCATCCACTCTTTTTATCCATATCTCCTCCTTTCCATAATATATTCAATCACTGCGAGTAATACAAACAACATAAGGAAAAAGGATGTCCCATCGTACCTTCTCTTTTCAGAGAATATTAACCCCATTTCTCTTTTATTCAAGGGCTCAAGGTTGTATTCCTCCTCAGGTGGATTTATACCATAAAGGGAAGTCACACCTTTCTTCTTAACAAGGTAAAAGCCCGTCTCTTTAAAAACAAACTTTTCATCCTTCCCAATCCTGAAAATCTTCTTTTCGGGTGTTGTTATAACTGCTGGGCCACTCACCAAAAAATCTGGGCAGGTCCTAATGGCCAACTTCCTGTTTATATTCTCTATTAGGAAGTTAAGAAAAGGTATAAAATATGTGTGGAGTGTTATCTCTTCTGTTTGTATGGAGAATGGAAGCAATATAAATCTATCTTTCAACACAACAGCAGGGTCACCATTTGTGAATCTGAGCAACACCTCTCCCCCCTTTATTAAAAATCCATAAGGAACAGGTTCTGTTAACTGGATTCCGTTGAATTCAAACAGGCCGTATCTTTGAGGGATTTTTTCTATCTGAACCCCACCAATCCTTGTCTCATTGTTAACAGAGATAATCCCTCCACTATAATAGAGTGAAAGATAATCCAGGTTTCCATTAACACCGTCCAGTATGAACATATTTCTAACAGGAACATAACCTGGTTTTGTACTCCATGTGTATTCCAGTCCCATTGCCTCCAGTGCAGATTCAAGTATCTTTGGTACACCCTGTGTAAATATGGCTATACGCTCACTCCCCGAAACAGAAACAGGGAGATAGTACACATTGTCAAATGGAATACTGTCTTCAGGAAGGGTTATCTCTACCATGTGGAGCCCGGGTGAGAGAGGGAATTCAAAAGATACCTGTTTTTCAGCAAAAATCTTCACCCTTTTTCTCCATTTTTTACCATCAATATCAAAATCAATAAAACTCTCCACTGGTGGGCCGTTTCTTCTCACCACACAGGTTATAATAACTTTTCCATCCGGTTTCAGTGCGTAGGTGGCACCAGTTATTCCCGAATTTACCTTGATCACTGGTAAAGGTTCGGGGATTATCATCGGGTAAGATTTACCCGCCTTTATAATCCCTTTGAAACTTATTCTCTGCATATCACTTATCAGCCTTCCATACCTGTATGTCTCAAATGTCTTTAACATATCAGCAACACCATTCCTTGAGACGGCAGGTATTCCCCCCTCATTTATTCTACCCCTTGTTGACAGGGAGGTATCAACAATTTTTCTTCCAGAATTTTGAATAAAAAAGGGAAAAGGGATTGTTTTCATAACAAGTGCCATAACCAGGGATGCAATCATTCCCATTCTCACAAACATAAGGAGGGGTTCTCTCAGTCTGAGATAGTTTCTTAAAATTCCACTCCTTCTCACAATAAAAGCAAGGGAGGAGAACTGAATTTCCCTCAACCGTTTCCTTGAAATCAGGTGGATTATTACAGGTATGATTATCCCTGAGAGGAATAGTATATACTCAGGATAAATCATTTTCTATCCCTCAATATCAATTTCATAAGAATTTGATCGTATGGTGTATCCGTGGTAACCGTGTAAAAAAGTGCCCTTGTTTCACCAGCCCTGAGTCTCAATTCATCAAGGAATCTATTGAATGCCCTTTTATAGTGGCCTCGTATGGCTGTGGGATTCACAAGGAGTTTAGAACCTGTCTCAAGGTCCCTTAAATAAACCGTATTCTTCATTGAAAGTTCAATCTCATCTGGATGTAAAACCTGAAGAAGTATAATCTCGTTCTTCGCCCTGACAAATCCTCTTATCGGCTTGAAAAACCTCTCTGGTTCGTCCAGAAAATCGGATACAATGATTATCAAACTCCTCTTCTTGATAAGCCTGGAGAATGAATCAAGAACCTGCATTATATCAGTTTTGCCACCCGCTTTTACTTTTTCAAGTTCAGATACAAGCCTGTGGATATAATCCCTTCTGGCAACTGGAGGGAGGGAGGACAGAAGTCCAACATTAAAAGGGACAAGCCCCACTGCATCATTCTGGTTAAGTAGAATGTAGGAGAGGGAGGCTATTAGAACCTTTGAATAATCAGCCTTTGAAACAGGTTTTCCATAAGCCATTGAATTGCTTACATCAAGAAGGAAATAAACCCTCATGTTCGTTTCTTCGTGAAACTTCTTCAAGTACAACCTCTCTGTTCTACCATACACCTTCCAGTCAACAAGATGGAGAGAATCACCAGGGCTGTATGGCAGATGTTCAGAGAATTCCAGTGACTGACCGTGGTGAGGAGAAAAGTGTAGACCTGAGAGAAAACCCTCCACAACAACACGGGCCTTCATCTCAAGCCCTGAAAGCCTTGTTATGACAACAGGGTCAAGATATCTCTTGATTGAGGGAGAATGGGTCTCCCCCTTATCCATATATCACAAAGATGTGACGCTTCTTTCCTGGGTCTAGGTAAAACAGAGGATTACCGCTTTTGTTAAAACCAATCACCCCGTAGTGTTTCACCAGTGTATCGCCTATGGGTATGAAAAACCCAACACCAATGCTACCGGGTGTACCCTTCTGCTGGGAATTTACACCTCCAGGGGAATCATCCTTATAGTCCTGTGGAACATCATACTTGAATGTATGGATCTCTGTTTTCAGGATTTCTTTTCCTGTAAGGGGGTTTATAATACCCCCTTCTTCATCAACATACGGCCAGAAATCATCAACACTCTTTGGATAAACACCTGTATGGTCGGCAATGTAATGTTCAATTGCTGCCTTAACTGTGTATGCATTTGACTTTATCTGAGCCTCTATTGTTTGATTCCTGTATCTAACAAACTGGGGCTGCACAAGAATATAAATCAGGACACAGATCGCTATAATTATCAATACATCCAGTATCCTTACCACGGCAACCTTCTTCATTCTTACCTCCTTTTTTTCTGGTAGTTTAAGCCATAATCAGTTAATGTCAAGTATATTTAACCGTTTAACCCATCATTCTCTATAAAAAATTTCATTGATGCTGAGGGTGGGGGTATAATAATCCCATCCTCCTATAAGATAGATTGTATCATTTAAAGTTGCTGAAGCAGGACTTTCGCATGGTGTAGGCTTTAGAGGAAATGAACTTATCCATTTATCCTGGGATATGGAGTATGCATCAACACGGTTAGTATAATCCCCTGAGGACAATTTCCCTGAAAATACAATTATTAAATCCCCAATAACGCCGTATCCAATTCCCCTTCTTCCAATCGGCATTGGTTTAAGCTTCTCCCATGTATCTGTCTTGGGGTCGTACCTCTCGTTCGCATCCACTGTTGAAAAGCCACTCTGTCCACCTCCTATGCAGTAGATATATCCACCGTAAACAACCCCAGCAAACCTATCCCTGGGTGTAAACATGGATGCCTTTGTTTCCCATTTATCAGCCTCTGGATCATAAACTTCGTTGATGGCATAAAGCTGGTTCCCGTCAAATCCACCAATGACATAAATCCTATCACCCACGGTTAATGCAACATGTCTCTGTCTCGCAGTGGGCATAGGAGTCTTTGTTTCCCATGTATTTGAAGCAGGGTTGTATACTTCATTCACATTCAGAAATTCATTTGTCTCAACAACCTTTCCTCCAAAAACATATATTTCCCCATTATATGCGGCTGCTGCTGGACCTGCCCTGCCTGTTGGCATATCTGCACCCCTTGACCATGTGCCTGTTATTGGATCATAGATATAGGTAGTATTCAATGTTTGCCCATGTGAATTCCCACCAAAAACATATATTTTACCATCAAACACAACCGTTCCTGGACCGGAAAGGTCAACGGGAATCTGGCTTCCGTTTTTCCAGGCCCCATTGTTTACCTCTATTTGAAAAACATGGGAGTTCATTGCTCCATTTGGATCATAAACTATCACACCAACATTTATAGTATTGCCCACATCATTTGACCACCAGTTCACAACACTATCCACAATACTTGATAAAATTCCTGAAGATGCGGTCCAGAAATAAAAAATCCTATCATCTTCAGGATCCTCAGCATGAATCCAGAAACTTACCCTCTCACCCAGGAAAGCCTTTGTTAAGGATTGCCAATAATCCACTACCATGGGTGGCTGATTTCCAGTTGTATCTGGTGGAACAGGTCCAGAGGTTAAAATTATCTCAAAATTCTTTATGAAGGACAATCCTGTGGCATCGGTAATAATTACCTGAATGTTCACATTATTAACATCTGGCTCCTCTGGTGACTGCCAGATAACTGTATCCTCTTCCGGGTCAACAAAGTATCCCTGGCTTGCACTCCAGGAATAGGTAACCTGGTCCCCATCAGGGTCAACAGCGACAGCCCAGAACACAGCAGATTCACCTACCTGTAAAGTATCAGCAGATTGACCATAGGAAACAAGTTCGGGTGGATAATCCGTGCCCCCACACCCTGCTAAGAGGATTATAAGAGCAATAAAAAAAACAAACATCTCTACCTCCTTGAAATATGACCTTCTTAAAGTAATCCCTTTTTGGAAAGATACTCCTTGAGTGCCTCCTGCCATGGTTTCATAACATTCATCCCTGCGTTCTTCAACACCTTATTTTCCAAAACAGAATAGAATGGCCTTTTTATGTCTACCACAAGGTCACTCTTTCTTGGAGAAAGATTGGCATTTATCCCGGACAGTTTGAATATTGCCCTTGCAAATTCATACCAGTTTGTTTCACCTTCATTGGTACAATGAATTATTCCCTGGATATGATTCTTCACTATTATTTTCATCTGCCTTGCAACATCAAGGGTGAATGTTGGTGTAATAAACTGGTCATCCACAACCTTGATATCTTTACCCTGCTCAGCAAGATAAATCATGGTTTCAACAAAGTTCCTCCCACCTTTTGCCCTGCATGGATTCAACCCATAGAGACCTGAAACCCTCACAATCGCATAGTCCTCTGAATAGTTTTTTATGTATATCTCCCCAACAAGTTTTGATATACCATATGTGTTCAGTGGATTTGGTGTATCAGTCTCAACATAGGGTTTTCCCTTGTTTCCATCAAAAACATAGTCTGTTGAAATGTGAATGAGATAAGTTCCAAGTTCGTTGCAGAGCATTGCAAGTTCCTTCAGCGCATATCCATTAACCTTGTAAGCAGTATCCCTCTCCTCTTCACACTTTGGAACATTGTGGAATGCTGCCGTGTTAATCAAGACATCTGGCTTTATACCAGAAAGAACCGTTCTCTGGGATTCAGGGTCTCCTATCTCTATATCTTCATGGGTGAGTGGAACAACCTCAAAATCGCCTGAAAGTTCCCTTACAAGGTCAGAACCAAGTTGTCCATTGGCTCCAGTTACTGCAATCTTCATTAAAAGATCCTCCCGAGTTTCTTTATGGTTTTTGACATTTCATCCAGCATGGTCATCCATTTGATATTGTAGTAAATCGGATTGAGGAAGTCATCGTATCTGTATTCTTCAATCTTTTTAACCATATCAACAACTGCATCTTCCACAGTGGTTTCAGGGACATATCCCAGGGTTTTCTTTAATTTTTCATTGGACATCCTGTATGATCTTGTCTTGAAATTTGAGTAATCTGCCTCAATATCAACCTCTATTCCAAAGTGTTCAAACAGAGTGGTCTTTACTCTCAGGGCGAGTTCTGATATCCTAAAATTCCTGTAACAAAGATTGAATATCTGACCTTTCACATCCTTCTCATCTGCTTCTGAGAGCAGGATAAAGGCGTTTGCTGCATCGTTCACATGAACCAGTGGCCTCCACATTTCACCTCCACAATTGAGCCTCAGTCTTCCTTTTGTAAGGGCATCTTTCACAAAGGTATTCACCACGAGGTCATATCTCATTCTCGGGCTGAAACCAAAAACAGTCCCCTGCCTTAAAATTACAGGTGAAAATTTTTCATCCATAAGGTCTAAAAGAACCCTTTCGGCTTTAAACTTGGAAACAGCATAAGCAGCCCTGGGTTCAACTGGACTATCCTCTGTTTTTATATCATCAGGTGCAAAGAAGCCAAGGTCATATATGGAAGCACTGGAAGCAAAAACAAGCCGTCTTACACCCCCCTTCTTGCAGAGCTTTGCCAAATTTTCTGTTGCAACAGTATTCATCTCTTCATTTGCAACGGGGTTATATTCAGCCGTAGGGTCATTGGAGAGACCCGCCAGGTGTATTACAGAATCCACACCATCAAGAACAGATTCATCAACATCCCTTATATCCTTCTGCACAATTTCTACTTTATCCATTATCTCCTTTATCCCTATCTCTGTGAAAAACAGTGTATCAAGAACCCTAACCCTTTCACCCTTCTCCAGCAACTTCCTTAAAAGAACTGAACCAATATATCCTGCACCACCAGTAACAAGAATCATTCTACCTCCCCTTCACTGTCCAGACGTCACCAAAACTATCAGGTGGTATTCTTACTTCATCAGGATTCTCTCTATTGTATGTATGGCTTGCAATACTTATGAGAATAGTATCATCTTCTAAGGACATCCATCCATGATAAACCCCTGGAGGAACAACTATCAATCTTGGATTCCTTGCACTTCCTATGATGGTCATCATCTCCCCATAGGTGGGACTATCCTTCCTGTCGTCCTTCAGAACAAACTTGGCACTCCCATGGGCTATAAAAAACCAATCCCACAATTCATTGTGTTTATGGAATGCCCTTATAATCCCCCTGACAGGGTCCCCAACCATATAAACCTGACCAAATTGATGCGCCACTGCATGAGGGTCCGTCTCTCCCTGAGCCTTTCTGATTATCTCAACGAGATAACCCCTATCATCCTCATAGGTATTCAATTTTATAACCTTAACACCATTAATCATGGAAACCTCCTTTTAGTTTTTTTAGTTCCTTCAAGACATCAGCACCAATCCTATCTGGTGTAAACTCTCTCTTAAAAAGTTTATATCCATTAACCCCTATCTCTTTTCTGAGTTCTTTGTTCCTTTTGAGTTCTAAAAGTGCCTCAGCAAGAGACTCTCCACTACCAATCTCACAGAGAAAGATGTTCTTCCTGTGCTCAAACACTTCCCTTATAGCAGGTGTATCCCCTGTAACAACAGGGATTGCACAGGCTATTCCCTCGTAAAGTTTGTTTGGTATCACCCTCTTTGCCTTATCCGTCTTTCCAAAAATCCCAAGACAAACATGGGACTCTGATATGAGTTCAGGAAGTTTCTCCGGTGCAACCCAGCCAAGGAATTCAATATTCTTTAATCCTTCAGCCATTTTTACAGTTTTTTCAAAGAGTTGTCCACGGCCTGCAAAAATAAATTTTATTCCTTTATTTTGAAGCCTGCGGGCAGCATCAACAATCACCTCCATCCCATGCAGTGGGATAAACCCCCCAAAATAAATTACTGTAAACTCTCTAAATTTTTCAGTATTCACAGGATGAAAAAAATCAGGGTCTTCACCCACCCAGAATCTTCTGAACTTCTTTTTTTCAACCTTGAACTCATTAGCAACAAATTCAATGTGATGGTCAGTATCAAGAAAGAGAAGGTCAGAAAGTCTTATAGATGTTCTATCAACAAATCTCAACAATTTTTCCATTAAACTTCCTTTTTTTACAAGCATCCTGTCCTTAACAAAGGTATCCCATAGTGATACATGGAAGTCAAATACAAGGGGTCTTCTCCACACTCGTGAAAAAAGAAATGCAAGAGGAATATCAAAGTGTCCTGTATAACCAACAAGTAATACATCCGGCTTGTTCTGGATTTCAAGGGCCTTAAAAAAAATGTTTATATATGCAACAAGAAACTTCGCTCCAAGTCTCAAAAAACCAATAATACCCTTGAACTGGCCAATTCTGGGTTCAACTCCGCTCCACATGGGATAGTGACACTGAATAACTTCTGCTCCATTGGTCACCAGCCCCTTTATAATCACCCGGTTTCTGATGTATTCCTTTGAGTAAGTCCCAAAGTAACATATCTTCATAGTGTGAATATTATCATCCCTTATCACTTTGTCAATAAATTTAGCTTTTGAATAAAGAAAGCACTATTTTTACTCTGGAATTTATTTGACCAAGAGAACCTTCTTGATTGTGCTTCTGTATTCAACAAAATATATACCTGAACACGGTGGATAAAATGTCACTGGAACATCCTGTATCAGGATTTCACCAACCTTTTCTCCTGTTAAATTATAAATCCCTATGTGGTTTTCTCACCCGAGAGCAAAAACAAAATTTGGTCCATGCTATTGACAACTTTCAGGTCCTCTGAATACACATCTGCCTTTTTGGGCTTCAACTCCATATTCCCATTCAGCAGAAGATAGAGTTTGTTTGAATGTCTTCCTATGCTCCGAAGATCCTTAAAACTATGGTCTTTCTGTTCCTGAACAGCATCTGTCTTATTCTTATTCTTTTTTATGTGCCTGAAAAATTCTGGCTTGACAATTGAATTATTTTGGGTTATCTTTTTTACATGAGAAAAGGTATACTGCTTACCTTGTTTTCGGTTGCTATATCAGCGCAAATTGCATTCGTTCAATGGGATGACAAGGGCGTTTACAGGAAAATTCGGGAGGCCTTTGAATCAAATCTTCCATGGGGAGTGGATAAATACAATGTTTATGGAGACAAGTCCAAAATTTCGGGTGTAATGGAGAGGCTTAAAACAAGGGAATACAAAATTGTAGTTGTCACTGGTGATGACCTTTTGAAAGCCGCTGTTGTTTATTTACCCAATACACCTGTTATATTTCTTGGATGTAGAGAGATAAAACCTGCTGAAGGGAAAAAGAACATCACTGGCATCAACTTGAATCCCGCACCTGAAGATGTAGTAAAGACGGTCCAGAAAATCCTGCCTAACATTAAAAAAGTCGGGCTTATCTTCAAAACCCCTGGTCAGTATGTCAAGGTATACTCATCCATTCTGGAGAAGAGAGGAATAAATGTAGAGAGAGTTATGGCACAGAATCCAGGTGGGGTGAATACGGCCCTCAGATTCATGACCGATGTTGACCTCTTCTGGATGGTTCCGGATGAACTTAACCGGGAGAATGCCACCTTCAAGTTCTTACTCATAAGTTCCCAGAAGAAAATGATCCCTATAATGGGGCTTGATGAGAACTATGTTAAAGCGGGTGCACTCTTTGCAATAACACCCGACCTGAATTTTATTGGCAGAAAAGGGGCTGAATATGTAAAAAGCATAGTTGATGGTACGCCCCCTGAAAACCTTCCCATATTACATCCCAGGGCCTCATATGTAATCAATCTGAAAGTGGCAAAAAAACTCAATTTAAACATATCTCCCCTCGTAATAAACAATGCAAGGAGTGTGATAAGATGAATGAATTCCTACTGGTAACTGTAATTTTCATCTCAATTTTTCTTGTTATAACGGCAGTTGTTTATTTTATGATGAGGAGAAAGTCTATACAGAACATCCTTACTGGAATGTTCCTTTTCTTTGTTATTCTCATCTTCGTTCTGATCGAGTTTTCCACCTACTATATAGTTATGCTGGAATTACGAAAAAACCTTGAGGAAAAGGGAAAGTATATTGTTACACTTTCAGGCCCTTCAATGGAACTTGGGGTCTTTGGAAACGATTCCACCATGCTTTTAGAACCTGTAAAAAGGATAATGGAAAACAGGGAAATTCTGGGTATCAGTGTGTATACACTTGAAGGCAAACCTGTTATAAGGGTAGGAAATACATCCCTACCCTTCCCTGGTGTTGAGAGTTTGAAGGAGAACTTTGTGGTGGAAAAGAGGTATTCCCAGGGATTCATCTGCATCACAGGACCTATTTATTCTTCCGGAGGGTTTGGAGAAACATCAACACAGCAGGTGATTGGTTATCTACAACTCTATCTTTCAACCGGTTCATTGCGTAAATCTTTAAATTCCCTTACAAAAACCCTTTTTATTATATTCCTGGTTTTAACAATTATAGTGATAATTATAATCCTTTTTGGCATCAGAAAGGTTTTTAAGCCATTTCAAACAGTCCTGCTTAGAATGAAGGAGATTTCAGAGGGTAAAGGTGACCTAACACAGAGAATTCAGCTCGGCAATTATAAGGAATTCCAGGAACTTGCAGGCCATTTAAATGCATTCATTGCCTTTCTTGAAACTACAATAAAGGATACAAAGGAAAGCGCTGAAAAACTTGCTTCACAGGGAGAGGAACTTGCATCATCAGCGGAACAGATGACCGCCTCAAGCGAGGAAATCTCATCAACGATACAGAGTATATCCCGGTCCTCAGAGAGACAGGCATCTGAAGTACAGAAGGCTGTGGATATGGCAAGGAAGGCACTTGATGTTGTAAGAAATTCTGTGTCTTCTGCCCTCGAGGCCGAGGATGTATCAAGAAGCATACACACACTGGCGATTGATGCTGAAAAGGCTGCCAATGAAACCCATGCAAGAATGGAGAATATCACCCATATGGTGAATGAGTTGACGGATGTTGTCAATCTGGTGGAGGAGAAAACAAGAAAAATTAACGAAATCACGGATACTGTTGAATCTATTTCAATGAGAACAAACATACTTGCCCTTAATGCTACAATTGAAGCAGCAAGGGCGGGAGAATATGGTAAAGGATTTGCTGTGGTTGCTGATGAAGTTAGAAAACTTGCCCAGCGTTCTCAGGCCTTCACACAGGAAATCTCTGACCTCGTGGAAGAGATCACGGGTGTAATAAACTCAATGGTAGAAAAGACTTCAAAATCAATAGATGCAATCAATGAGGGTAAACAGATCATATTTGAAGGAGCAGATTATCTAAGGAAGATTGTTGAGGAGGTGAAGGAAATAAACCAGAGGGTTGTGAAGATTGCACAGGTAAACAAGCGTGGTGAGGAAGAGGTGAATGCAATCACTGAATCCATTGAGAATATTGCTGCAATATCTGAAGAGAATGCTGCCTCTGCTGAAGAGGTTTCTGCCGCAGTTGAGCAACTGGTTGCTTCCATTGAGGAATTGAGCGGTGTATCCCAGGAGATTGTGATACTTTCAGAGAAACTGAACAACCTTATCACGGGTTTCAAAACAGGATAAGTATTTTTTCTCTTTTCCGATAAACTGAGTGAATGGAAAGAGGGAAAAAGTCAGTTGTATATGCTTTTATTGCTGTATTCCTATGGTCAACAGTTGCCACTGCATTCAAGATTGCACTGAAATCCTTAAACTATATTCAACTTCTGTTCATTGCCTCTTCTGTGGCAACACTCTTCCTCTTCATTGCTTTTTTATTCACAAGATATAAACCAGAACTCAAGGATATTACGATTTCATCACTGCTGGGTTTTCTCAACCCATTTCTGTACTATCTTGTTCTATTCAGGGCATATTCACTCCTTCCAGCGCAGACTGCTATGACACTCAATTACACATGGCCATTATTCATTGTTCTTTTTTCATCCCTTATATTGAAGCAGAAGCCAACCGTGTTTGAGATTGTGGGTCTTTTACTTGGATTCTGTGGAGTAGGCATAATTGCAACAATGGGTAGACCAGGGAATGTGTCTGGAACAGTATCAGTCCTGGGAATTATTCTGGCCCTATTAAGTGCTGTCATATGGGGAATATACTGGATACTGAATATGAAGAGGGACATACCCGAAATCCCAAGAATTTTTTTCAACTTTCTGTGGGGAACTGTTTTTATCTTCATACTGGTTTTTTTTAAAAGACAAGTTCCTGCAACTGGAATAAAGGGTTATCTCTCTTCAATCTATGTTGGTCTTTTTGAAATGGGAATAACGTTCCTAATCTGGCTTAAGGCACTAAACCTTTCAAAAAGGATTGCTGCTGTAAGCAATCTTATCTATCTTACACCATTCTTTTCACTAGTGATTATCTCACTAATCCTTAAAGAAGTTATATCTCCCTGGACAATTATTGGGCTATCTATAACCATTCTGGGAATAGTTATTGCAAAAAGAAAGAATTAGTTGACAAAGGTATAAAGAACATTAAAATAAAATAACGGAGGTAAAGAATGGTACTATTGTTTTTATTAATTTTAACAAGTACATATGATTCTATTAAACACATGGAATATTCTTATCTAACAATGAACGAATTCATTGTTAACACTGATACCACTTATGAAAAATACCTTCCTGTTATATCCATGGATATATCTGGAAATTTTGTTATCTGCTGGCTTGAGTACAGCGATGACGAATATATATACGGAAGGAAGTACAACATCTATGGCGGTATATCCCCTATTTTTCATGTGGCCAATGGTCCAATTAAAAGTTATGGGTCAGACCACCCTTCTATATCACTGAGTGATAATGGAAACTTTGTTGTATGCTGGTCTGGCCTTGAGTATATCTTCGGCAAAATATTCTCCTCTACCTGCCAGCCAATCACCCAGGCATTTCAGGTTACTGATGCAACATGGGCATACGAGGTAGATGCTGCACATTCATCTGTGTCTATGAATAGTTCTGGAGAATTTGTTGTTTGCTGGGAAGATGGAAGGGATGGATGGTGGGAATACGACCAATGGGGAAGAGAGTACTGGGTTTCCAATACCAATGTTTATGCTCAAGTGTATGACTCTTCGGGTAATCCATATTCATATGGTAATTTCAGAGTGGCTGGTTGGTACTTTAGTGATACCTGGGAAGGTTATCCTGCAGTAGCATTGAATGACTCAGGAAGATATGTGATTTGCTGGATTGGTTCGGGTAATGTCTGGTTTAAGATGTTCAATGTACCAGTAAATGCTGTTAGTTCAGATGTAATAGTTAATTCAGTGTGTCAGGTCACCTATACCAGACCAGCAATCGCTATTGATAACAATGGGAATTTCGCAATTGTCTGGAAGGGAGAAGACGGGAATATATATTTGCAGCAGTACAATTCAAATGGTGTTCAAATTGGAACAAATATCCGTGTTAATGACTCCCCTGGTAATGTTGAGCGTACAAATCCTTCCATTGCCATGAGTAAGGACGGAAGCAAAATTGTGGTTGCCTGGACAGAGTACAGAACATCCTCAACCAATCCTGATATCTATACACAGATCTACGAAAATGGTATTCCTGTGGGCTCAAATTTCAGGGTGAACCAGGATGATTCACTCGCCAACAACATTCAGAAATCTACCACTTTTTCTGTTGCATGCAATTCCAATTTCTCAGTCATCACCTGGATGGATAAAAGGATACATGACAATGGTGATATTTATGCCAGTTTAATAAACATCAATTCTACTGGGGTGGATACCCCCAATACCAATCAAGGGGATAATTGTTTTGAGATTATTCCAAACCCATTCACCTCAACCTTCAGGGTTAAGTTATATCATGAGATATCCGGGAACCATTCTCTTCTTATTTACAACATAGATGGTAGGCTGCTGAAAAGGACAAAGGAAACGGTTCTGGGAAGGGATTTACCTTCAGGAATCTATTTTATAAAAATTGAAGGATATCCTGATGTCAAAAAGGTGATTAAATTAAAGGCACTACCCTAATAGTCTCCCATATCCAGGAAACCCTTTAAAAGATTTGCCCGAATTGGATGCCTGAGTTTCTTCAGTGCCTTCGCCTCTATCTGTCTTATTCTCTCCCTTGTAACATTGAACATCATCCCAACATCCTCAAGGGTTCTCGGATTGCCGTCAATCAGTCCAAACCTGAGT
>Ga0190316_1000065_pt1 | contig 26295 bp, 24 predicted proteins | sample 48701112_MG_FD_161663 | JGI IMG/M metagenome (GOLD analysis project Ga0190316, IMG submission 161663) | Hydrothermal vent sediment bacterial communities from Southern Trench, Guaymas Basin, Mexico - 4870-11-1-2_MG | ecosystem: Environmental > Aquatic > Marine > Hydrothermal vents > Sediment ... | reverse complement strand
GTAAATTAAAATAAGTTCCCAAATATAATGTAAAATTTCTCCTAAAATAATATGATCATTTTTTTCTTTTAAAAGCCTTAAAGAAACTTTACTCTGATTAAGTTTTATTGGCATAGTAATTTTAAATTTTCTTATTTCCTAAAATTTTATTTATAAATTCTTTAAACTCTTTTTTAAATCTTTCAATGCTAAACCTAAGGGAATTTTTTCTTATCTCTTTAAAAACAATTTTGTCGTAAATTTTATCTAATTTTTTAACTGTTTCTATTATAGCATCCGGAGTTTGAGAATCAAAAAATAGCCCTGTTTTCTCCTCCAAAATAATTTCACTTGCTCCGCCTTTTCTATAAGCTATAACTGGAGTTCCTGCTGCTTGAGCTTCAACCATGGCTATACCAAAATCCTCTTCCGCTGCATATATAAAAGATTTAGCTTTTTCCATATATTCCTTAACAACACTTTCTGGTTGATAGCCAAGAATTTCTATATTTTTCTTTGCAAGTTTTTTTATTCTTTTCATCTCAGAGCCATCCCCAATTATAACAAGTTTTTTGTCTATCATTTTATTAAAGGCTTCCACAATAAGATGAACTTTTTTATAAGGCTCAAGCCTTGAGACAACTAAGTAAAAATTTTCCTTTTTTTCGTTCAGGCTGAACCTGTTTACATCAACTGGAGGATAAATAACATAAGCATCTTTCCCATAAATCCTTTTAATCCTTTCTCTTACAAACTGAGAATTTGCTATGTAATAATCAACTCTATCAGCAGTTTTGAAATCAAATCTTTTTATGTAATCAAGCACAAGGTTTGCCAAAATTTTTTTAAGACCTTTATTTAAGCCTACTTCTCTTAAATACTCTTCCCTTAAGTCCCAGGCATACCTTACTGGAGTATGGACATAACTTACGTGTATCTGGTTTTTGTATTTTTTTACTGATTTTGCAAGACAGTGAGATGAAGAAATTATCAAGTCATAGCGAGATAGGTCAAAGCTTTCTATAGCTAAAGGGAATAATGGTAGATAATATCTAAAATATTTTTTAGCAAGAGGAATCTTCTGAATAAAAGAGGTTTTAACTTTTTTATTTTTGATAAAGTTTCTATCTTCTAAAAAGTCTACCAGACTAAAAAGGTCTGCATAGGGAAAAAGTTCAATAATTTGTTCTAAAACTCTTTCAGACCCTGCATACTTATCCAACCAATCATGAACTATAGCGATTTTCATACAACCTCTTCAATTATTTTTAGGATTTCATTTGCAGTTTTTCCCCAAGAAAACATTTTAGCTCGTTCAAGCCCTTTTTGTATAAGCTGATTTCTTAGTTCCTGAGAGCTTAAAACTGCATACATTACCTTTGCTATATCCTGCGGATCATAAGGATTACAATAGACCGCAGCATTTCCGCAAATTTCAGGTAAGCTTCCAAATTTAGAAACTACTACAGGACATCCGCATGCCATAGCCTCAAGCGGAGGAAATCCAAATCCCTCATAAAAAGAAGGAAAAACAAAAAGAAAAGCACGATTATAAAGGTTAAGAAGTTTTTTATCGTTAACTTTTTCTATAAAATCTATATCATTTTTTATTTTATTCTCAAGCTTTTCTTTCAATTTTTCTACTCCATAGCCAGCGAGTACTAATCTATGTGATATTTTATAATTTTGCTTAAGTATCTTAAAAGCTTCAATTAGTCCATAAACATTCTTGTAATACTTCAAAGAACCAACCCATAAAATAAAATTCTCTCTTTTAAGTTTTAGGAACTTAAATATATTTTTATTTATTCCTGGATAAATTACAGATATTTTATCTTCAGCTATTTTAAAATAATTCACTATATCTCTTTTACTCGTTTGGCTAACAGTTATAATTTTAAGGGAATTTTTAATAAGCCTTGGTATCATAAAGCTATACCATTTAATAAATGGTTTAGAATAAGCCTCCGGATATTTTAGCCAAAGGAGATCATGAATAACAGTTACATTTTTATTATAAAAAATAGGTCCGGAGTTCCCAAGATTTAAAATTACTGCTTTTTTTCTTTTAGCAAATAAAGGAAGCTCTATTTGTTCCCAAATTATTCCTTTAGTATATCCTTTCACTATTGGGATATTCTTTTTAAAAAACTCTTTATAAAATGTTTTAAATCCCTTGTTAGGAGAAAAAAATAAAAAATTATTATTTTTAACTTGAGATAATTTTATAGCTACATTAAAAGCAAATCTTTGAACTCCACTTATATTCTGAGTTAAAAATTTAGAATTTATTATTACCATAGACAATTTTATTTTATCATAACATCTTTATTCTTTATATTTATTTTCAAAATACATCTTTAAGTTGTTTTCAAAAAATTCAAGAAGGTAATGGAAAATTTAAAGATCTATGGTAATATTGCACAAGATAATATTTGCAATAATTTATGAGTAGGAGGTAATTACATGAAAAAATTAGTATTATTTTTAATTACCATTTCTTTAATTTTCTTAAACTCGGCTTTTGCAGGTATAACTAAGAATACTCTTTTAAAAAAGGCTCCTCAGCTTAAAAAATCTCTTGAAAGTGTTCCTGAGAAGGTCTCAATTGAGGCTGTAAATGAAATGGATGATTTTTATGAAGTAGTATTAAAAGTAAGAGGACGGAAAAAAATTCTTTATCTTACAAAAGATTTTAAATACATGATTCTTGGAAGTTTAATAAACAAAAATAATAAAAATATAACTCGAGAAAGATTGAAAGAACTTAATAAGATTGATATTTCAAAGCTTCCTCTTAAAAATGCTTTAATTTATAAAGTGGGAAACGGTACTAAAAAAATTGTTGTTTTTGTTGATCCTTTTTGTCCCCATTGCAAGAGTTTGATAAAGTATTTAAAGAAACAGAAAGATTTTACTCTATATATGTTTATTTTTCCTTTAAGTCAGAGGAGTGAAGAAGTTGGTAAAAAAATTATATGTAGTGCCAATCCTATTAAAGCTTATTTAAACCTAGATAGCGTTAAAGAGACTTGTAAGGAGGGAGAAAATAAAATTGCTTTTCATTTCATGCTTGGTCGTTCTTTATCTATAATTGGCACCCCTTTTGTAATTCTTGAAGACGGTACTAATTTTTATGGTTTTAATAGAAAATTGCTTGAAAATTTTTTTAATAAAAAATAAATTAAATTTAATTTATTCTTTTGGCCTAAAAGCTCTGTATAAAAATACAGCCATTGCATCCCTTGTTACATAATTATCCGGACAAAACATAGGTGGATTAGTTTGACAACCTTTTGTTATATCTAACTCCTTTAATTTTTGTATGTGCTTATAAAACGGATGTGTTGGTAGTACATCCATAAAATAAGGCTGTGTATTTTCACAAGGAATCCCTCCATTACACACTGGATTATCCCCATATCCTAATGCCCTAATCAAAAACACTGCCATAGCATCCCTTTTAATAGGTTCATAAGGTCTATATGTTCCATCAGGCCAACCTTTTGTTATTCCTGCCTCATATAATTTTTGTATATGCCTGAAGAATGGTTGACTCTGGTCTACATCCTTGAAATAAGGCTGCGTATTCTCACAAGATATACCTCCCTGACATATAGGATTATCACCAAAGAGAACTCTCACAATAAATGCTGCTGCCGCATCTCTTGTAATAGGATCGTAAGGTCTATATGTTCCATCAGGCCATCCCTTAGTTATTCCTTTATTCTTTGCCCATGTTATTTCAGTTATAGCCCAAAAGTCACATGGTATGTCTACAAAAGGTGGCGTGCAAGTTGTTCCAACTAATGCTTTATAAGCATTTATCCTTCCTGAAGTTTTAACTTTACCAGAAAGCTGGGGCAAAACATCAACACTTTCTAAAATTCTATTTTTAACTTCCAAATAGCTTAAATTCGGCTCCTTTGACCAAATTAAAGCAGCAAGCCCTGTAACAAAAGGGGTTGCCATGGAAGTTCCTTCAAGAGTTTCGTAAATATCTGTTGGCTTGTCAATTGCACAAATTCCTATATCATCCCAGTAAATTCCATCATCTGTAATACCATCACCATCAGACATTAACCCCATAGCTATTTGAAAATTACTTTTTCTTAATTCTTTAGGAATATAAAATCCTAAAGTTGTCCATTTATCCCTTAAATTAAATAAATCAATCATCTCTCCATCTGCACTATATATAAATAAATTTTTCTCAAAATTATCAATACCACAAGCAATAGCTCCAAAGTCATTAGGTTCTAAATAAGGTCTTACCGAAAAGTATACAAAATTTTTAGAATTTTTATAAAATGAAAGATCTATAGGTTTAGACATCAAAATAATTGTAGCATTGTCTGGATAGTTTCCTTCAACAGAATCTGTAATAGAATGAGTTGGGCTAAAAGAGTAGTTTGTAGAAAGACCTGCAGGTAATTCAAAATACCAATTTCCTGCTCCTGATTCAAAATCATCAAAAAATACATTGGTGCAGTAAGACGGACTAAAATTTCCCTGTGTTATTGGATAGGTTGAAAAAATATCTTCACCTGGTGCTGCTACATGAACCGAATTTCCATAGTTTGAAAACGAAGATAAATTATCGTATTTATCAGTTGAAGCTACACATATAATATTATCTAAATTATAATTACACGGATAAAATGGACTTACATCATTATTTGTAGCATCATTTCCAGCAGCTGCAATAAATAAAATACCTCTATTTCTAAGATCTTGAATCGTTTTTTCTTCTGCATAAGAGTAGTCAGAACCTCCGTAACTTGCATTTATTACTTTGATATTTTCTCCCCTATCTTTAAGTGAAGCTATATATGAACAGCATTCAATAATCGCTGAAAGAGAAAAACCCTCCCAAGAGCGGATCAAAAGCATTGCACGGAAGAATTTTCACATTCCAGTTTACTCCAACAACTCCTTTACCATTATTACCAACCGCTCCGAATGATTCCTGCAACATGTGTTCCATGTCCATCAAAGTCCATTGGATCATTTATTTTTATGTTTTCAGAAAACTCAGAATATCCAGGTGCTATTCCATAAACATCATCTATATATCCGTTTCCATCATCATCTATTCCATTGTTAGGGATTTCTCTTGTGTTAACCCACATATTTTGAGCTAAATCTTCATGAGTATAATCAACTCCAGTATCAATAACTGCCACAATTACCTCCTCTGAACCTCTTGCCATATCCCATGCTTCAGGTACCTTTATCTTTTGCAGTCCCCAGAGGTCAGAAATGTAAAAATCATTTGGAATAGTGGACTGCAATTTTCTTATATAATTAGGCTCAACCATCTCTACATCAGAACTTTTAAGAAGCTTTGATTTTGCAGATTCAAAGGTCTCTTTTTGTTTATCAAGCTTAATCAAAAAGAATCTTGAATTAGGGCCAAGCCTTCTTATCTTTTTAAAATTGAGGTTTAATTCCTTAATCTTTAAAGTGACTTTGCTTAGTATCTCCCTCTGTTTTAAAGACGCAAACGTCTTAGCATAAATTGGTTTAAAAATTACAATAATCTCATCTTCAATATATCCCTTCTCTTTTGTGCTTTGAATTTTATTTTTTATTTCCTTGAACTTTTCTGAAGCATTATCTCCTGCATAAGAATTAAAAAATAAACCAAAAATGGTCAACAAAACTAAAATAAGTAAAAATAACTTTTTCATAATGCACTCCCTCTTTATTTGTAAAAGATTTAAATAATTATTAATAGTATACTATTGAAAATTATATTTTTAAACAATTTAAAAAATAGCTTCTAATATAATTAATAATTAATTAAATAATATAATATAAACTATTCTATTTACTTTTTAATTTAATAAAAATTTTTAAAGAGTCAATAGATTCTTTAGCTCTTCTTAAAAAGCCTTCCTAAACCATTGATAAATTTGAGAATTTTGTTTCACTGGTAAAATAGATTTTAAAAATAAAAATAACTCATCTTTAAAGTTTTTTTGAATATTCTGTGTATTCTTGAAATATACATAATAAAATAGCAAACTTTTTTTAGTTAATCTATTATAAATTTCTCTTATAATATAAATCAAATTTTTTTCTGAAATACCATAACTGTTACAAAATTTTATAATTTTAGTAGTTAAAATCTTAAAATCTTTCACAGTTGGATGGTCTTCTAATTTTATAAGTTTTTTTACAAGATCAACACTTTCTTTACCAATTATTGAGGCATATTCAAGTCTTATTTTATTCCACAAAATTCTTTGATTTTTAAATACCTTTATAGAACCTTGTGAACCATGTTTCCTGTAATAAAGTAAAATTTCAGGGACATTCCCTATTTTGAAGTCAGTATTTCCTAATATATCACACCATAATTTATAGTCTTCTGCATGCTCATAATCTAAGTTATAATTGATTTTTTGAAATACTTTTCTTTTAAACATTACAGTAGGATGAGAAAAAGCATTAACAAACAATAATGTATACTTTATATCCTTATGTGTAATTGGAAAAGCAACAACCCTTTCTTTAATTCCTTTTCTCAAAAATTGAATGAAACTACCACATACATCAAGATTGTTTTTAATCATATATTCTATTTGTGTCTCAAATCTTTTTGGCAAACTTACATCATCTGCATCCATACGAGCAATAAATTCACCTCTTGCCTGGTTTATTCCTTCTATTAAGGAATACACTATACCTTTGTTCTCTTTTCTATCTATTAAAACTATCCTCTTATCTTTTTTCATATATTTTTTTATTATTTCAACCGAACCATCATTAGATCCATCATTAATTATAATAAACTCAAAATTTTTATATGTTTGGTTTAAAATACTTTCTATAGCCTTAGCTAAATATTTTTGAGAGTTATAAACTGGCATTATAACAGATATTAAAGGTTTATTTAATGATAACATTTTTTTAATTTTTTTTAAAACTTGGTGAAAATAATTTATGTAAACGGAGTTTAAAAAACAATTTGATTATTGTACGAAAACAAGGATTTCCCCATAATTCAAGCAATTTTTGTTTCAATTCTAAAGGTGGTGTTTTGCTTGCTCTCCAATTACTCGTATCTTCTTTAGAATTTTCACTTGATTTTGAAACAAAACCAATTGGAGGTAATTCCCAAGTTGGATTATCATAAAGATAACCTGGACCATTGGCATTAATAAGGTTTATCACATCAACTGCATACTGTTTAAATATTTCAGAATTTTTATTGACAAGCAGATTATATAAATAAATCATACCATTTCTTGAAATTTCTCTTAACATAGAGGATTTTCTTACTCTGTATCTAAAAAAGGGGTTCGGTATTATCACACCTCTGCACCCTTTTGAAACCATTCTCACAACTGCTTCATAATCCTCAAGCCCATATTCCATCTCTGGATCGTTCAAACCAAAAAGTAAAAAAATCTTTTTTCTCACTACAATACCCTGGCTATTGATAGTATTATGAACAAGCAAATAAGGAGGCTCCGGATTCCAAGTTGGCCAAATACCTTGTGCTCCTTCAAAATACTCTTCCCAACATCCAACAAAATCAACATTTTTATAATGTCTCAAAATTTTAATTGCATATTCATAATATTCTGGATTTACCATATCATCTGCATCAAGAAAAGCTATAAATTCTCCGTTTGCATGTAATGCTCCAGTATTTCTTGCCTTTGCTAAACCCTCATTTTGTTTATGAATTATCTTTACTGGATACTTTTTCTCTATTTCATATAAAACTGCTATGCTATCTGGGTCATCGCTACCATCATTTACTATTACAATTTCTTTATCAGGATAAGTAGAGTTTATAATGCTTTCAAGCGTATCTTTTATATAATTACCCATATTGTAGTAAGGAATTATTACAGAAAGTAAACCCGGCTTTTCATGATAATCCTCAGGAAGCTTATCTTTGGAAAAATCTTGTCGAGGTATATCTCTTATAAATGGAAATATGTGAATTTCTTTTTTAAACCTCAAAACCTTATCTATAGCTTCCATCTTATTAGAATACACCACATCATAAGAACACATCTCTTTCACTCGTTTGCGAGCATGCTCAACAATATTTTTAATTTCTTTTTTAGATAAATTTACAGCTTTCAAAAATTTTTCCTCAAAACTTCTGGGATTTTTATGCGAAAAAATAAAACCATTTAAACCATCTTCTACAACTTCAGCATGCCCTCCACTATCAGAAACAAGAGTAATTACACCCTGGCTTAATAACTCAAGAGCTACATAAGGAAAATTCTCCATAAGTGATGGAATTATCCCTAATTTTATCTTTGATAAAATTAATGGCAATTTATTAGGTTCAACTGCTCCTTTCCATTCAATCAAACCTTTTTCAAAATACTTGTTATACTTCTTCTTCAAATAATCGCTCATCATCATAGATTTGGGATGAAAAAAAGTATCTCCACCAATCAATATAAGTCTTATCTCTAAACCCTTATTCCATAAATTACTCATATAAGATAAAAGTTGAACACATCCCTTACGATATTCAAGTCTTCCTAAAAAGGCAACTTTATCTTCTTTTTCTTCATCTGATAAAAATTTATTTTCTTCAAAATAATAAGGATTCCGAATGATAAATGTTTTCCCTTCATCAAGTTTAATATAATTCCTCAATACATTAATTAAAAAATAACTTGGAGAAATTACAGCATCTGCTGACTTCATACAAAAACGTTCCATCTCCCCGATCCAGAAATCGGGAAATTTGTAAACAGGAGCCTGGTTCCAAATATCACAAAGAAATTTCGGAGTATGTAAAGTTAAAATTATAGGAATGTCTCTAAATTCTTTCCATAAAAGATATTTTTTTTGTAATAAAAAATAGGCAATCCCTAAATATTCCTGAGATTCTATAATATCTGGCTTTTCTTCCTTTCTTATCCATTCCTCCAAAACTTCAGAAAATTGGTAACTTAAAGCAGAAACATACCCTAAATGTTCATAAACTTTACTTTCCCCTGGTTTAAATCTTATAACTCTTATTTTATCTCTTTCTTCTAATAAAACTCCTCTTTCAATTTTATAATCAGGCACAAAAACAGTTACTTCATTCCCATTTAATGAGAGCATCTTTGCGGTATGGAAAGAGTAAGTAGCAATCCCGCCCCCATAAAAAGGAGGGTATTCTGTGGTTAAAAGCCAGTATCTCATTTCCTTCTCCAGATAAAATGAACTAACTTTACAATAGGAAAAAACACAATTCTTCCAATAGGATGAGCTTTAACCTTCCACCAAGTTTCAACCAAATGCCAACTAATAGATTTCTCTATGAAAGAAAGTCTCTTTTTAAGGTGAAAAATTTCTTCTGTCAAGATCACATTATGATTTCGTAATTGTAGATTTTCATCCTTAAGCCTTCCTACTTCTGCTTGCAAACTCTCTAATTGAGTATTTAGCCCTTTCAATTTTTCCTTATAATAATCAACCTTGTTTTTATAATAGTTCAAAACTCTGAAATGGACCCTTTTGCTTTCTATACCAAGAACTTCTTTCAGCTCTTTTAGCCATTTAGTACGAGCTTCTTCGTGAGTTTTTATAACTTCTTCCTGTTCTTTCAAAATGATATCTTTTGCTTCATCCAGAAATTCTTCTAAAGTCCGTTGCTTAACTTCGAGTCCGGATTGTTTTTGAGCATAGTATTCATTAAAAGACATGAGATAGGTTGAAATGCCAAGCATTTTGCCAAAAAGGGCAGTATGATAAGAATTAGCAATTAAAAACGGAGCCAATCTTAAAATAGAACCTGCTTCTTGAAGTTCTCCTTTTAATAGATAACCTGCTAAATCAATGCCTATAAACTTGGGGAAATACTTGGTAAGCAGGCTTTTTTTTATTGAGACCCACATGTTTTGAACTTCATTATTACGAGTAAGATAAGATTCCACAAAGATGGGTATCCCATCTTTTTGTCCTTTAGATGAAAGAAGATTTAAAAGATAATCCAATTTATTAAGAAAGACTTCATCTGAAGATAAAACATAATAAGAGAGGTTCATGTTTAAAGCAAAAGAAAACTTATATTCTCCTAAAACTTTTAAATTCTTAGCCTTTCTTGCTATGTATGATAATTCCCCAAAGGAATCATCACTTGAAAAATAGGAAATTATACCTTGCTCTGAAAGAATCTCAAGACTATGAAAATCTCTGCAGCCGATTATATCAGGTTGATATTTGCGAATGTGTTCTACAAGAGCAGGGATAAACTCACGCTCTATTTGCTGACCAGAAATGACATAATAATCAATAGGAAAATTGTCTAACACCATTTCTATTTCTTTTAACTTAAACTCTCCCCAGAAGCGGTTAAAAAAGCCACCTCCATATACATGAAAAATGAGAGAAGGTTCTTTTGAGAATAAACGCATAGGCTCAAAAGAAAGTTGTACTATCTTTTCTTTGAAATCCTTTCTGGAAATCTCCTCAGGAAAGGCATAAAAAAGAAAGTCTGAAGTGCCGAGATAAGCTGAAAGCTCTTTTATAAAAGTTTTATTTGGGACTGGAGCTAAATGAATAATAGGTAAAATAAAAGCATCCGGGTTCTCTTTTTTATGCCAGTTGATTGCACCTTTTAATTGAAGAAGGTCTCCAAAGTTAAAGTAATAACCATCATAACCACCTGCTAAAAAAACAATTCTTTTTGGTGAATTTTGATAAAGTTTTACATTAGTTTCTGGAAGGACATAAAAACAAGACATTTATTCTCCAATAAATCTAAACTTTGCTCTGTAATTATATCATAAAAAGGATGATTTTAAAGAAAAGCAAAAAATGAATTATGCAAAATTGAAAAAAATAAAAAAAGGCAGAGCTTTAAGCCCTGCCCTTTAAAAACTATCCTACTTTAAAGATTATTCAGCATATTGACCATTCTTGAAAGACTTAAACTTGAGAGGCACAGTTCTTGTTCCCTGAGGAGTATCATAAACTACATAACCTTCAACAAATGGATCATTGGAATTATTGTAGCACTCTGTGCCATCAGTCTCGTTAATACAACCTGTTCCAGAAGGAACTCTAATAAGCAACTTTACTGCCTGTCCAAATTCCCAATCAGCATCTGGGAAAATGCTTGCCAAATCAGCACCAGTTATTACCAATCCCTTACCTGCAGGTATAGTCCCTATCTGAGTCACTGCAAGAAGCATTGGATTATTACTGGTCTTGCTAAACACTTCAGCAAATACCTTAGCATCCTTATCATATCTGTTGAAAAGTTTGATGGTTGTATAATAACCATTTGAATTTCTAACAAAGGGAATGATTGCCTCAACACCACCATACCAAGTACCTGCAGGACCTGGAGTGAGATTACAACAAATATCTTTTACATGAGGATCTGTTGGACAAATTCCGGTAACGCTTGGATTCTCAACACTCCAAAGAGTTGGATTAAGTTCTGTATCACCTGTTATTTCTAAAGTTAATCCGCTTCCTTCTGAACAAAGTGGGCAAGGTATACAATCTGATTCACAATGCCATACCTTATTGTCACTTGTTGTGCATTTAGTTCCATCTTCAAATTTAATTTCTTTTACACCCGGCTCTGGATATAAAGATACAAGGTCAAAAGAAATTTTAGCAATATTCATTGCAGCAGGATTAAATGAAGCACCTAATACCCATGCATCTGGACATGTAGTAGGCTGTTCTGTAGTTTTACCAAAACATTTACCCCCCATTCCACAGTTACAAACAGCGGTTCCAGGAGTGCAACAAGCATCTCTAATTGTATGTCCTCCTATAAAGGTTTTAAAATCATTATCAGCATCCAATTCTGCAGTAAGATCTAAAGGTTGTCCCCCTACTATAGACTTAGGCTTGATAGTAATAAATTCTGCTTCGCAACAATCATTTGGATAATTCCATTTAATCTTAACTACAGCATTCTTTTCACAAGAAGCACCCAAATTAGGATTAAGTTGAACCTTTGTCATATTATCTAAATAACTTCCATCTGCTTGCCCTATTGTCCCATTACAAACACCTAAGGTTAATTTAGTACCATTACTTACATCACTTGTAAATTTAATAAATAACTGATCTGTAGGAAAACTAAGCTCACCATTCTGAACCGCAACGATTCCTGATCCATCATAAAGACAATATTGAGTAGCATTCTCATTAATACCTTCTGGATCCAAAAACTTAGCTCCATCAAGAGTTATTGCAGCTGTATCATTTGTGCTATAATCCGTTCCAAGTTCAAAAATTGCAATAGTATCTAAATTATCTCCTCCAGCTAAAACTTCTTCATTACCGTAATATTCATAAGCAGCTGAATAAGTACAAACACCACCACATTTCGAAAGGTAAAACTCATCTGTTCCATTATAACCCTTTATTTTTACAGCCTTTGAATTGGTAGCAACACCTGTAATACCTAAAGCCAAAAGTAACCCAGACAATAATACCTTTTTCTTTTTCATATTCCACCTCCTTTTTAAAATTTCATTTTAAATTTTCATAATAACTATTTTTGTATTGCCTTCTTTTCATATAATTTTTTCATATATCACCTCCTTTTTAAACTTAACTATTCTCATTATTTCAAATTACTTCCTCTATAAAACAACTTTGAATAAAAATTATATGTAGCACTCTTTTTTTGTCAAGGGTTTTTTTAAAAATTTTTTTAAGAATTTTGTCTATTTTTTTCTCTTTTGTTAAGTATTTTTTTAATTTTTTTCATTTTTTCAAAATATTTTTTCTTTTTACTTAAACCACTTAAGCTCTTTTTTTAAATCCTCTGTTATTCTTGATGCCTCCTCCATAGTTGAAACTATCCTGGGAGTAAGAATAACTATTAGTTCGGTTTTTCTTTTTTCCTTAGACTTACTTTTAAAAAGTTTTCCTAAAACTGGTATATCACCAAGGAAAGGAACTTTGCTTTCTGATGTGCTTTGTGTTTCAGATATGAGCCCTCCAAGAACAATGCTTTGCCCAGATTGGGCAACAACATTAGTGCTTATTTTTCTCACTAAAATAGTAGGAGATGATACACCTGGTGGATTTGAACCCATTTCTGATACTTCCTGAGTTATGTTTAAGGTTAAAAGCCCCTCTGTATTTATAGTTGGTTTTACTCTTAAAATAACACCTGTTGAACGATATTGAATTGACTGAACAACTCCTGTTGTCGCCCCTGCAGCTTCTGCAGTTGTTACCTGTCCAGTTATAACCGGAACATCTGTTCCAACCTGAATAACTGCTTCTTCATTGTCTAAAACCATAAGCCTTGGTGTTGAAAGTATATTAACCAAATTTTTTGTTGCAAGAGCATTGATAATGACTTTCAACCTTTCTGTTTCAGAAAGAAAAGTATAAGTAAGACCTGGTGCTGTAGGAACTCCAAAAATTGTTCCAAGGGTGTAATTTCCTTCAAACATTTTATTCTTTATAAACCATTCAAATCCATATTTAAGTTCACCTGAAAGAGTTAGCTCTGCAACCATTGCCTCAATAAGAACCTGTTTTGGTGGAACATCAAGCTTTTTAAGATAGGTAAGCAGGGTTTTATATTGAGCTGGTGTTGCCATTATAAGTAAAAGATTTCTTTTGTCATCAGCAGAAATTTTAAGCCCAGATACAGAAATAATTTGAGATTTTGCAGATCCCTTCTTTTTTTGCTGTTGAGCTGGAAGAGTCTTCATGGGTGAAAATAGCTTTTTGAGAGATTCAAGAAGGTCTGAAGCCTTTGAAAACTTTGGTGAATAAACATAAGCCTTTTCCTCTGTCCCTGCACTTTCTGGTGTGTCAAGCCTTTTTGCCCAGTTAATTACCTGAGAAAGTGTTATCTCATCTGGGGCAACAACAAGAATACTATTAAGGTATTTTATAGGTATAAAATAAATTCCAGGTTCCTTTGGTCTTTTTGCTATAGTAAAACCAAGACCTCCAAGGATGGTTGATATTTGCTTTATAAAATCTCCGGTTTGCCAGTAAGTAAGCCTTAAAAGAATAACCTTTTTATTCTGTATATAAGGAACATCAAAAAGCTTAACAAGTTCTGCAACTTTTTTTATACTTGATGCAGGACCTCGCAAGATCAAAGCATTTTCTTTGTAATATATTCTAACATTTATATCTCTATAAAACTCTCTTATAAGTGCTTCTATCTCTGTAGGTCTTATATATTTAAGAGGAATAACCTGAACTATTTCTGCAGGTGATTCTGGAACTTCCTCTCCAATCCTTATCTCAACCGGCTTTCTTGAAGGCCTGTGTTTTGGTTTAAAAAAATAAAGAGCACCATCTTTTTGGTCAACCTCAATCCCATATTTTTCTATCATTTCAATAGTAGCTTCAAGAACCTTTTCTGGTGGCATAGGAGTTGTCATTTTTAAAGTTATAGGGGTTTTATCCTTCATCACATCTTCATCCATTAAAAACATTATTTTTAATGTTTCACCGATAACATAAATAATAAAGTCTGAAAGAGGCATACTTTCAACATTAACTACTACTGGCTCTTTTTTCTGAACCAGTTCTGATAAATTAAGCTTTTTTGAAGGAGGAGGTGGTAAAGGCCTGGTAGGTATCTTTCTTTCATATTTAGGAAGCTTTATCTCTTCATATTGTAACTCCTGTTTTTTCTTTTCTTCTTCCTCTTTTTCTATTGAAATTTCTTGACTCTCTTTTTTTGGAAGAACTTTTTTAAATGCCTGCTCTTTTACTATTTTTAAAGGCTCCTTTGCAGAACATGAAAAAAGGAAAATCAAAGATAAAAAATAAATTATTAAAGTTTTCATTTTATCCCTCTTTTTTACCTGATAAAATCTTGAGTTCCTTTTTTTGCTTACCTCTTTTAAGAATAACTGAATTCTTATTTATTTTTTCTATAACAAAACCATCAATCATTTTTTCCTTTTCTTTTACTACAAAAATTCGACCTGTAAAATCCCTTAAAATTGCTCTTTTTTCTTTTCCACTTATCACAACTGCAACAAGACTATAAGGATTTTTCGGAAGATTTCTTATTTTATTACCATAACTTCCATCAACTGTAAAAAGATTCCTATTCATTATATCATTAATCTCAAGTTTGTGTCTTTTTATTTTACTTATTTTCATTTCTTTTTTAGAGTAAAAAAGTTTTTTTTGAGGAGAAGAAAGTTTAAGACTGGGTTTTTCTGAAAATATAAAGCCTAAAAAACAAAAAACTATTAAAACAATAAAATCTGCTGTACATTGTTTTAAAATTTTTAATTCAACAATTTTCATATTTCTCTCCTGAAAAAGGAAAAAGTAATGTTAATATTAAACTCTTGACCGAAAGGATAAAGTTCAAGATTCCTTATTAGAATAAGTTTGTCATAAGTTTCAACTATTTTAAGATATTCAAGAAAGGGTTTTATCTTTCCTTTAAGGCGAAGTAAAACATTTATTCTGGTTATCTCTTTTCCTTTTTTTACTTCTGGGATCTCAAAACTCCTAACTGTTAAGCCTTTTTCTTCTGCTTTTTTTATAAGCCACTTTAAAACCTCAGTTCTTATTAAATTGTAAGAAATATCCTTTGGATAAAGTAAAGATAAGCTTTTTGGTTCATCTTTTGTTTGAGGTGTTTGAGAAAAGTAAAGTTTTTTTTCATAAAGCTCTTTTTTAAGCAAATAGGTTTGTTTTAATTCTAAAAGCATTTCTTTATTTCGCTTTATTTTTGAATTGAGAGGTCTTATAATAAAATTAGCAATTGAAAGAACAATTATGAGATAAATCCCTATTTTTCTTAAGTCTTCTCTTTTGATTTTTTTAATCACTTTCAAGCTCCAAGGTTAAACGAAAATCATATAAGCGAGTCCCTGTTTTTCTTATAGGAGTTCCTTTAAGTTTTACTGATTTTATCATCTTTGAAGACTCAAGAGCAGAAATTACTTCAAGAGGATCTTCAAAAGTCATTGCTACTTCAAGTTTTTTCTCATTTAACACAAATCTGTTTAGCTTGCATCCAGGTGGAATCTTTCGAGCAAGTTCATTCATCACAGTTAAAGGAGAAACAGTTTCTGAAACCTTTTTGTTAACCTCTGAGATAAGAGCTGAGTAATCTTTTAGAGCTCCTTCTTTGTTTTCAAGAGAAGTTATTTTCTTATCAAGCCCTGAGATTTGAGTTTTTAAATCCTCAATCATAGCATTATAATTTTGAGCTGTAAAATATAGAAAAACTGAATAACCAGCTAAAGCATAAATAGGAATTCTAAGAATAAAATCCAATTTAAAAGGAAGAGCTCTTCTCATTTTAAATTCCTTAAGATTTATTTTTGAAATATTTTTAAGACAAACAGGATAAGGGGTAGCTGGCATTCTTACAACTGTCATTTTGTGGTCCAAATCTTTTAGTATATCACCATAAATTATTATTTTCTTAATCTTCTCTTGATAAGGGACAGAGCTTGACAAGGTGAGACCAGCCAGAAATAACTCAATATCTTTTTGGGTTAAATTGGCAAGAGAAAGAGATCCCAAAAATTTTCCTTTAGAGCTGGCTATGAGATGATAAATACCATTTAAATGAAATATTTTGAGAGCTGTTTCTTCATCTACAAAAAGTAAGTCCTCTGGAATTATATACTGGAAATTAAAATCTTCTGGAATTTTTTCATACTCATCTTTTGACCATGCCCATATATCTACAATCTTTCCTTTTTCAGTGATTTCAAATATTCTAATAGTATAGTCTAAATTGGAAATCGGAAAAAGTTCTGATATTTCAAGTTGGATTGCCTTTTTAAGCTTTGCCAAAGGAATAGAAGGATAAATCTTTCTGGTGTAAAAAAGAAGCTCTTTTGAGATTACAAGTATTTTTTTAGAAAAAAATTTAGCAAATCTTAAAGATTTTAAAGAAACCTCAATAACCTTTCCATCTTTTATCCTGTAAAATTTAACTCCTTCTTTCTGTAAATATGCTACAATCATCTATTCCTCTTTCCAGTAAATTATACTATAGGGAGAAAATATATTTTCTCTTAAACAGATACCTGCCTTTATGGTATAAAAGGGTTTTGGTTTTCCAGCCTGGACTGTTATTTCAAAATAGGAAGAAGGGAAAAAGTATAAACCTTCAGTTTTAACAATTTTTTTTCCTGTAAGGGAATAAAGTTCTATATCAGAGATAATGGGCTTTGTCTGCATATACTCTTTAAGAAGATTTAGGGTGTCATTACTAATATCAAGATAAGAAATTAAAACAGGGTCAGGAGCAGTATTTGGGTTAAAACCAGTTGTTGGTAAAATACTAATGTATGGCTCAATTTTTGAGTAAAATTCTGCATTAAACCCTCTTACAAGTTTTAGTTCTTCTTTATACTGAAGGGGATAATTTCTTGGTTCATATTTTAAACCTTGAGAAGAATACCACCATTTTTCAGCACCGTTTAGTCTTGTTAGGTCATCTTGATCAATCCAGTCTAAAAGCGAGTCTATAAATATATCTGCATTTTGAGGATCAACTCCAAAATAGATTAAAAGCCTTTTTAGTGCTATTGTATTAATAGTTGTTACTGAAAGTAATCCATTTGAATCCTGCACTTTTACTGTAAGGTCCTCTAAAAAGGGAACTTCGGTTCCATTTAAAGGAATTTTTTCTATATCAGGAAGTCCTTCAATTTTAGGAAGAATAATTTCTCTTGGTGTTAATTTCCCATTTAACATTAGGTAAATAAGGGTGTCATAAGTTGAACGCGCCTTAAGTATAGCTTCTGCTTTCTGTTGAAAGGCCTGAGCAGACTTAATATATTCTCTTACAACCCAGTTAAAACCTATAGAAACAGTTAAAATAACCATTACAAGAAGAACCATCAAAAATGTTGCTGAACCCTTTTTATTTATATGGATATATCTCATTGTAAATTAGCTTCATCATAGAGTTTGTATTGACTTTTAAAAGTAATTTCTTATTCCCCTCTTTATCTTTGTAGCTTATCATTATAGCTGAAGGCAAAGTTTTTTTCAATTTTCCATCAAATTCGTTAAACCATTCATATCTTTTTTTATTTATATCCAATCCATAATATTTAAAACTAATCTCTTGAACATCAGCCAAAACCAAATAGGAATTGCCTTTTTTATAGTTTCCGAATAAAAAATTATCTTCTATATCTTCGTATTTTTTTGTATCAACAGGAAGTTCATAATACTTAAGATCATAATTACCTTTTTCATTTTTCTCTTTTAAAACCCATACAAGGCAGGGAGAACCTTCGGCAAAGGGAGATAAAGATACATAGGAAAAACCATTTAAATCGCCTTTAAAATAGGGAAACCAACCATATTGTCTATCTTTTACATAATAATCAGTAATAGAAGCTATGCTTTTATCAAGCCAGACAATCTTTGCATACTGCCAGAAACTAAATCCTTTTTGTGCAAGGGCTTTATACTGCATTAAAGTTTGATTTAAAGCAATACTTCCAAGCATAAGCATTGTAGTAAAAATTGAAACAGCAACAATAACTTCAATAAGGGTATATCCTTTAGATGCCGATTTCTTCTGGTGAGACAACTTGTTTGCTCCTGAAAACATTTATTTTATAGGTTCTTATTTTATTTTTGTAAATAAATTTTAAAGTCACTTCATAAAGATAAAGCTCATACATTGAAGGGATTTTTACCTCTGCTAATCTTTCAGGTCTTGATTTAGCTATTAATTTTGATGTCCATTCAAGAGTTACTCCATCTCCAAGGTCTTCAGTGCCTGACTCTTTAGAAAGATCGAGAGTTTTGATTAAAGCAGGAATTTGAGACACTTTAAGAGCTATTGCATTTGCAGTATTTGCTTTTTCAAGATACTTAAAACCAAGTTTAAACAAATACATACTTGCTGCAATTCCTGCTGTAAGAATCATCCCAGCAATTAAAACATCTATTGTAATAGAACCTTTTTTAAGCCTTTTCATTTTCTATCCTTTCAAGAGATAGATCTCCAAAGGGTGCTGAAACAACAATTTTATATTTTTCTCCACCAACATGTATTTCTATTTCTCCACCGTTTGATGTTCCATTTTTAAAGAGTTTAAAAGGCTTTTTTACTACAATGTAAACCCCAGGAAAAACTTTTGGCTCACCATTTACAATTAAAGCCCCCTCAAAAGAAGATATGTCCTTTTCTTCACTATAAAGAAAACTTTCCCTTTTCAAAGAAGCTATATAAAGCATAACCTTTTGAGCTTTAAGAGAATTTTTATAGCTTTCATAAAGTTCATACGAGATCGGTAAGGTTACAGAAAAAATTAATCCAATAATGGAAACAACGATAAGGATTTCAACAAGGGTAAATCCATAATTTTTCATTTTTAAAACTTGATTGCTCCTACATTCATTACTGTTAAAATAAGAGAAATTACTATGAAACCCACTATTATCCCCATAAAAACTATTATAGTTGGTTCAAGAAGGACAAGAAATCTTCTTATTGCAGTTTTAAATCTCTCATTGAATATCTGATAAAGTTCAAAAAATATTTCAGAAAGATTACCACTTTCATCACCAATCACAACAAGATTTATAAATATATCTGGAAGAAGGGCAATTTGAGAGTAAACTTCAGCGATTCTTCTACCTTTCTTTATCTCATTTATACTTGATAAAAAGGCATCTCTAAGTGCTCCATCCTGAATAATCTCTGCAGATAGTTTAACAGCCTTTATAAATTCTACCCCGCTTTTAAGCATTGAATGCATAGAATAACAAAACCTTGAAAGCTCAAGATAAAAAAGAAGAGACTTTATAAAAGGAATTTTACCTGTAATACCTGTTATTTTTTGAGTATTAAGATTGATAATTTTGTATTGTTTTAGAATAAAAAAAGTAAAAATTGCAACAAAAAGTAAAAAAATAACTTTTATGTTAAAAACAGTTGCGACTGTAAAGATAAACTTGGCTGGTAAAGGCATTTTACCTGTTGTTTCAAAGATAGCAAAAAATCTTGGAATTATAAAATTAAACATAAATATAAGGGTAACAATACTTGCAAGAATAAGGAAAAAGGGATAAGTAAGAGAATTGATGATTTCTCTTTTAAGCTCTATCTGAAATTTAAGATATTGAGCTACATTATCAAAAGCTGTTGAAAGATTGCCTATTGATTCTCCAACATAAATCATGCTTACACAAACCGAGGGAAAAAGATTGTTTTTTTCTATTGCCTTAGAAATGCTTTGTCCTGTCTTTATTTCTTGATTTATAGCAGTCAAAGCTTCTTTCAGCTTTTGTTTTTTTGATGTATTGGCTAAGAGATTTAATGCTTCATCAATTTTCATTCCTGATCTAATAAGAATGCTTAACTGGTTAGCAATATTATAAAGATCCTGTTGTGTTATTCCTTTTCTTAAGGTAAAAGAAATTTCTTTTTTTGTCTTCTCTTTTACCTCAGTGACAACAAAACCTTGTTCTTTAAGTCTTTTTATGGCTTCTTTGGTATCTCGTGCGGAAATAATTATTTTTTTCTCGACCCCTGAAGGTTCAACATAGGTGCACTGATATTCTTTTAACATACTCTTAAAATCTCAGAAATGGTAGTAATCCCTTTTAGAACTTTTATAAATCCATCTTCTCTGAGTGTTCGAAAATCTCTGTTTTCCTTAAGATATTTTCTAAATGATTCAAGAGATTTAAGCTTAAGAAAAGCTTCTTTAAGCTCGTCATCGTATTCAAAAATCTCAAAAATTGCAATCCTTCCTTTATAGCCAGTATTTACACATTTAGAACAGCCCCTACCTTTTAAAATCTTAGGCTCACCGATTAAGTCTTCCCATTTTTTTTGTAAATCATCTAATCCGTAAGTTTTTATTAGTTCTTTATCTAAGAAAATCTCTTCACTGCAATAAGGACAGTTTTTTCTTACAATTCTTTGTGCAATAACTCCAATTATAGAGGCATTAATAAGATATTCTTCAATACCCATTTCAATAAGCCTAAAAAGGCTGCTTGGTGCATCATTTGTATGAAGGGTGCTAAGAACAAGATGACCTGTTAAGGCTGAGTGTATAGAAATCTCTGCTGTTTCTCTATCTCTTATCTCTCCCACCATTATTATATCTGGGTCATGCCTCAAAATTGAACGAAGAGCATTAGCAAAGGTTAAGCCTATTTCTGATTTTACCTGAATTTGGTTTATTCCTTCAAGTTGATACTCCACTGGATCTTCAATGGTAATTATCTTTTTTTCATCACTGTTTAAGTACGTAAGCATTGAATAAAGGGTTGTTGTTTTTCCTGAACCTGTTGGTCCTGTAACAAGGAGTATTCCGTATGGATGAGAAATAAGCTTTAAAGCTAAATCATAGTGATCTTTTTCCATCCCAAGGGATTTTATATCAAAAGAAAGTCTCTCTCTATAAAGTAATCTCATTACAACCCCTTCGCCATGAACCATCGGAATTGTAGAGACTCTTATGTCAAGTAGAATGGAAGAAACTCTTGTTGTAAATTTCCCATCTTGAGGGAGTCTCCTTTCTGCAATGTTTAAATTTGAAAGAAGTTTTATTCTTGAAATAACGGCTCTTGTAAAATTTTCATCTAAAAATTCTATATCATGAAGTATTCCATCAATTCTAAATCTTACCCTTCCCTTATTTTTGTAATTTTCTATATGAATATCAGTTGCTCTTAAGTCAACTGCCTTAGTTAAAAGATTATTTAAATATTTTATTACTGGAGCTTCAAAAGCAAGTTCAGTAAGCTTTTCCACATCTTCATCAATCTCTAAGGATTTTACCTCTGTTGTGTCCTCAAAGATAAAAGCTTTAGATAGAGCTTTTATCTTTTCTTCTGTTGCAAGAAAAAGTTTTATCTTAAACCCTGTGAGATTGGTTATATAATTAAAAATTTCATAATTAAAGGGGGCAGAAGTTGCGACATATAAAGTTTGGGTTTCTGGTTCAATTTTGATAGGAATACACTTTTTTTCAATCAAAAATTTTATATTTAGTTTTCCATTTAAACTATTTTTTAAAGTTTCTTCAATTTCAAAGTCATTATCAAGAATAGGGATACCAAGATAAAGAGATAAAGCTTCAATAAGTTGTTCTTCTGATAAAACTCCTAAACTTACCAGTATTTGCCCGATTGAAAAGGAGGATTCTTTTTGAAGAAGATAGGCTTTTTTCAGGTCTTCTTCTTTTACATGAAATTTTTCTTTTAAAATCTGCTCAAACTTCATTTATTAGCCCAGTTGGTAATTGCTTTTTCGTTAAGTTGACCATCAGGACCAAGAGAATATAAATCATAGGGACCATGTTCTCCAGGACATTTGTATATGTAATCCCTTCCCCATGGATCTTTTGGTATTTGTCTTTTGGCAAGATATGGTCCTCTCCAATTAGGGTCATTACAATTTATAAGTTCATCAAGAGTATTTGGATATCTCCCCATATCAAGTCTAAATGCTTCAATTGCACTTGAAAGCATTTCTAATTGAGCTTTTGCAATTTCTTCTTTTGCCCTTTCATATCTACCTATAAGGTTAGGCATAATTAAAGAAGCAAGAAGCCCTATAATAGCAACAACTATAAGGATTTCAAGAAGAGTAAAACTCTTTTTACCTTTTTTTACTCTTTTTTCTATAAATTTTCTCATAGCACCCTCCTTAATTTAACTCATAAATTTATTTTAAGTTACCCCACTTGTTTGTCAATTATTGTTGTAAAAACTATTCTTTATTCTTTTATAATACTTTCTTGATATTTTTTTACTACTTCTTCAGGATGTCCATCCATCTTTATTTTTCCATCTTCTAACCAAATAGCTCTGTCACAAAGCATTTTTATATTTTCAAGACTATGACTTACAAGCACTATAGTTATTCTCTTTTGCTTAAATTCTAATATCTTATTATAACTTTTCTTTTGAAACTCTATATCACCTACTGCAAGAATTTCATCTATTAAAAGTATCTCTGGATCAAGATGAGCAATAACTGAAAAGGCAAGTCTTGCAACCATACCAGATGAATAAATTCTTATAGGTTGGTCTATAAAATCCTTTATACCAGAAAATTCAATAATAGAATCTATCTTAGAAAGAACTTCCTTTTTGGTCATACCAAGAAGAATACCATTCAGAATAATATTTTCTCGTCCTGTTAAATCAGGATGAAAACCTGCACCAAGCTCAAGAAGTGGAGAAACTCTTCCTTTAACAAAAATTTTCCCTGAATCAGGTTTTAAAACACCTGCTATCATTCCAAGGATAGTGCTTTTACCTACTCCATTTCTACCAACAAAACCTACACACTCACCTTGGGTAATTTCAAAAGAAATTTCCCTTAAAACAACATGTCTTTTCTTAAAATTTCTAATAGATTTATTAAAATGAATTAAAAAATTTTTAATCCCTCCAGTTATGTGAGTATAAGAAGGGTAGCTTTTTACAACTTTATCAAAAATAATTACTTTATTCTTCATAGCACTTCGGCAAATTTATAGGATAGCTTCTTAAAAACATAAAAGCAGAATATAAAAAGAATTAATGAATAAAATAAATAAAAACAATAAAATTTAAAATCAAAAGTTCCTTTCATAAATACATCTCTCCATCCTATAATTATACCACTTACAGGGTTTAGAAAGATAAGTTTTTTATATTTCTCAGGGACTAAAGTTATATCATAAAAAACTGGAGTTGCATAAAAAAGAATAAGTATAAATACCATAACAAGCCTTTCTAAATCTCTAAAAAAGAGATTAATACTTGAAATTAGAAGAGCTAATCCATAAGTTAACAAAAATTGAGCAAAAAACCATAAAGGTATTCCCAAAAACCATACCAAGCTTGGAAATTTGCTAAAAAGTAATCCAAAAGCAATGATAACTGGTATAGTAAGTAAAAAATGAACTGCATCGTTCAAAACATTAGTAAGAGGTATAAAATAAACAGGAAAATTAACCTTTTTTATTAAACTTGCATTACCTATTAAAAATCCAGGGGAGCTTCCTACTGAATTACTAAACCATTGCCAAGGGAAAAGTCCAGTTATCAGAAAGAAACTATAATTTTCTATAGGAACTTTCATTATAACTTTAAAAGCGAAATAAAATATTAATGCCATAGCTAAAGGATTTAGCAAAGACCAAAAATAACCAAGATAGCTATTTTTATATCTAACTTTTAATTCCTTAACAAGTAAAACTAAAATTAAGTCTAAGTAATATTTAATTAAGTAATATTTAAAAGTTCTATCTTTCATAAATATAATTTCATAAAAAAGTAAATTTTTTAATACTTTACTTTGGGCGTAATTTTTAATTTAAAGTTTTTTTAATTTCTTAACTTTTCTAAAAAGTTGCTTTAATTTTCACTCCAAAATTTCTCTGAAAAAATTTAGGTAAATACTTAATAAGCTCATTTTTGTGTTTCTACTGAGTCTCAAGTTATAAGGTCACAAAAATTTTCAGATAAATACTAATAAGCACCTTCTCCCTTTAAAACTACCTTAACTGTTTTTAAAAGTATTACTAAATCAAGCCATAGGCTCCAATTTCTTATATACCAACAATCAAGACTTACTCTTTCTTCATAGGTTAAGTTGCTTCTTCCACTTACTTGCCAAAGCCCAGTGATACCAGGTGGAATAAGACAATAAAGTTTTGCATTTTCTTTATAATATTTATCTAATTCCTCCTTTGTCACAGGTCTTGGACCAATTAAACTCATCTCCCCTTTCAAAACATTAAATATTTGAGGAAGTTCATCAAGAGAAGTTTTTCTTAAAAATTTACCAATCGGAGTAACTCTTGGATCATTAGTAAGTTTATATTTTGTTTCCCATTCTGCTTTTGCTCCAGGATTAGTTTCAAGCACTTGTTTTAACTTTTCTTCAGCATCTTCATACATAGTTCTAAATTTATAACATCTGAAAGTTTTCCCACCCTTACCAATTCTTTCTTGAGAAAATATAACAGGACCTTTCGAGGTTATTTTTATAAGAATGGTGATAAAAATAAATAAAGGTATTGTTAAGAAAAAAAGAACAAGAGAAAGCAGATAATCTATTGTTCTTTTTAAAAAATAGTTTAAAGAATTAGCAAGATTATTTTTAAGTTCTAAGACAAAAATATCTTCTTGAGAAAAATACTTAGTTTCAGTGGCTATTATAGGTATTTGTTTTATTTCAGGAATATAAAAAATTGTTCTAAATTTGATAAAATCTTTACTAAAAAGATCTAAAAACTTTTCATTAAATTTATAAGGTTCTGAAATAACAATTGTTTGAATATCAGAATGTTGAATACACCTTTTAATAGCATCTTCGTATCTGAAAATTTTTACACCTTCTATTTCAAGATGTTTTATTTCGTCATCTATAAAACCAACTACTTCATATCCAAGGTTCGGCTCCGATCTAATTGCTTTCACAAATTTTATTCCATTTTCAGTAGCACCTACTATAAATACTTTTTCTTTGTTCCATCCAAGTTTATATAAAATTCCTTTTAATCTTGTTCTTAAGATTGGAAGGACAATAAAACATAAAAAAAGCCAAGTCAATATTACTAACCTTGAATACTCAATAGCTTGTTTTGAAATAAAAAGTATAACAGCTATTATAACCCCTGTTAAAGAAGTTGATTTCCATAAAAGTTTTACTTCGTCCCAGAAAGTTAATCTTTTTGAATAAGCACCTTCATAAATCATTACACCAAAATGAATTCCAACAATCCATAAATATTTTTTAAATGGATGGTTGAAAAAAGGAAGATCAGAAAAAAATAAAGGCGCAATTTTTGTTCTCATTACAATAGATAAATACAATAAAAATAACAAAAGCAAAAGATCAAATATTATTATAAAAAAATTAAAAAAAAATTTTTTAAAATTTAAAAAACCAGATTCAAAAAAAAAAGACATATTATAATTTTTCTCTTTTGGTTCACTCAGATTTGCATCTGATTAACCAAAATTTTAAACTTTATTAAATATTTTACAAGTTATGCAAGAAAAACTTGATTATATCTTAATAATTGTATCTAATAAGATAGCATAAAAAATAGCGGAAATAAAGTAATATTTAATAGAAAGTTCTTGGATAATAAAATAATCAATCTCTTGGAGGAGAGGAAAAAAATACCTAAAAGATGAAAAATTTGATATTAAAAAATCATAGTAATGATAAAAAAATAATAAAATGGATGCTTAAGAAGAAAATATAATTAATTAAAAACGATACGATATTTATATTTTAACTCTTGTCAAAAACTTATAAAAGGTATATTCTTTCATTTTTAGGAATTTTTTAATAGGAGGAAATGAAAATGGAAATTGAAATCAATTTAGCTGAGCCGGAAAAGAGAAAATCCCCTGATT
>Ga0190316_1000064_pt1 | contig 26617 bp, 35 predicted proteins | sample 48701112_MG_FD_161663 | JGI IMG/M metagenome (GOLD analysis project Ga0190316, IMG submission 161663) | Hydrothermal vent sediment bacterial communities from Southern Trench, Guaymas Basin, Mexico - 4870-11-1-2_MG | ecosystem: Environmental > Aquatic > Marine > Hydrothermal vents > Sediment ... | reverse complement strand
AGAACAGGGAGCTCTTGTTATTAGTGCAGCAACTTTGCCATTCAAAATAGAAGGAGCAAGAATTGCAAAAGCAGAAGACGGTCTTTATCAGCTAAGGCAATGTTGCGATACAGCAATTGTAATAGAAAACCAGAGACTTTTAGAATATGGAGGAAATCTTCCACTAAAAAAGGCTTTTGAGTTGGGAGATGAAGTAATCTCGCAGATGGTAAAAGGAATAACAGAAACAATTTCACAACCAAGTCTTGTAAACTTAGACTATGCAGATGTCAGGTCAGTGATGAAATCTGGAGGAGTATCAACAATAGGAATTGGTATTTCAGATTCTTCAAATAGATCAAAAGAAGCAGTAGCAAAAGCATTAAGGCATCCTTTATTACAAGTAGATTACTCAGGAGCATCAGGAGCCTTAATACAAATAATTGGAGGACCAGATTTGAAATTAGAGGAAGTAAATGAAATTGGAGAAGCAGTAGCAAAACACTTGGCACCAGAAGCGCAGACAATATGGGGTGCAAGAATATTGGATGAATATGAAGGAAAGGTGCAGGTAATAACAATAGTTACAGGAGTGAAATCACCATATATTCTTGGTCCAATAACAGAAAAAAAAGAAGGAGAAGTCCAGACAGAAGTCTCTCAAAGTCTTGGGATAGAAGTCTTCAAGTAATTTTTTTATTTTTACTTTTTTTAAATTTTATCTTGTTTATTCTATTTTCTCAAGTTCCATGTAAGGACGAAAATTTTGGGTTTAAGTGGTTTTGTTAAACTCGGATTTGAAACTTGATTATTTTTCAACCAACCTAACCTTTTTAATCTCCAACCACCCACAATTTATTTTTGCATCCATATGTTTCACAAAATCTAAAATTTCAATTCTCTTATTAAATATAGGACAGTCAAGAACAAAACTTTCATATTCTCCTCCTTCACCAACAATGCTGATTTTATATTTTCTGTTTAATTCTTTAAAATCTTTTAAACATTTTTCATCAATTTCTCTTCCAAGCCATTCTTCTGTAAAACCAGCAGCAGACACACCAGTAATAATTATTTTGAAACCTAAATAAATCAATTTTTTTAAATATTCCATCTCATCAATTTTCCAGATTGGAGAGATTAATTTTAAATTTAGTTCTTTTGCTATTTTTAAAATTCTGCTTCTTTGATATTCTGAGGCAATAGCACCGGCAATAATAGAATCAATTTTTAGCTTTGAAATTACTTCTTTCAATTCCTCTACTTCTTTTTCTTTTTTACTGCAAGATTCATAGAAAATATGCTCAACCCCGATCAATTTTGCCTGAATTTTTGTTAACTCAATATTTGGATAATGAAACATATAACTTCCTTCTTTTGGTTTTGCTGTAACTAAATATTTTAGTTTATAGTTCTTTTTTGCATAATAGGCAGCGAAAGTTGAATCTTTACCTCCTGAAAATAAGCAAGCAACTTCCATATTTTAATGGGCATGACAGGATTTTCGGATTTCATTCGAACCTGCGACCCCCGCCTGTCTCCAAATCCTTAGAAGGGCGGTGCTCTATCCAACTGAGCTACATGCCCATTATTAAAATTCAGAGAAATATTTAAAAATGGAACTGGATAAAATAAAACTTAGAAGATTGTTGAGAGAACTCTCTCAGATGAAAGGAAAGCATACAGAGTTGATTTCTTACTATATTCCTGCTGGAAGTGATCTAAGTAAGATATCAGAACTGATAACTCAAGAACAAGCATTAACAAGAAATGTAAAGAATAAGACTGTGAGGAAGAATGTTTTATCAGCCTTAGAAAAAATAGGGCAAGAATTGAAAAAATACAATAAATTGCCTGAGAATGGTTTGGCAATTTTTTGCGGAAATGTCTCAGAAGAGGAAGGAAAGACAGATATAAAACTTTGGGCAGTTGTTCCACCAGAAAAAATACAAGTCAAACTATATTGGTGCGACCAGAAATTTGAATTAGGTCCTCTAGAAGAATTGGCAAAAGAAAAAAACAATTATGCAATTATCTGTCTTGATAAAAGTTCTGCAGATATAGCACTTATTTCAGGGAAGAATATAACAATACTAAAACACCTTAATTCTATTGTTCCTGGAAAGACAAGGGCAGGAGGACAATGCCTATCTCCAGATACTTTAGTTCAACTATCAGATGGAAAAATAGTTGAAATTAAAAATTTGCACAATCCCTGCAAAGTAAAATCATTAAATTTCCAGACTTATTGTTTTGTAGATTCTAAAGTTAAAAATAAAATTGAAAATAAAAAATCTACAATTTATAAAATAATTACAAAATATCCAAGAAGCGAAATAATAGCCTCTCCAGAGCACAAATTTTTTGTTGTAGAAGAAAAAATTAAAGAAAAAATTGCTGAAGATTTAAGAGTTGGAGATACCCTATTAATGCCTGAAAAAATAAAAATAAAAGGCAAAAAACAATTTTTAGATGTGAATTATTATAATTCTTATAAAATCAACGCAGAAGGAAGAAAATTATTAAAGAGTTTAAGAGAAAAAAAGAAATTATTTCAGAAAGAACTAGCAAAAAAAATAGGTGTAGCGCAAACAACAATTTCTGTAATAGAACTTGGGAAGAGAAATATTAAAATAAATTTATTAAGAAAAATCTGCAATTTTTTTGGATTAAATTTTGAGAAATTTGTTAATGATTATTGCAATCCTAACTCTAAAATAAAATTACATAAGGAATTGAGTCCAGAGATAGCTCAAATTATAGGATATTTTTTGGGAGACGGATCTTTTGAAAGAGAAAGAATAAATTTTTTTGAAGAAGACGAAAAAGTTATTAGAAGTTATATGAAAAAAATTAAGCAAGTATTTAATGCAAATATGAACTTAAAATATAGAAAAAATAAGAGATGTTTCCAACTAAGAGTTTACGGCAAGTCGATAGTAAAATTCCTTAAATTCAATTTTCCAGAAATTATCTCTGCAAGAAATAGTATTATTCCAGAAAAAATTTTATTATCTGAAGAAAATGTAGGAAAAGCATTTCTTCGCGGATTATATGATGCTGAAGGATATGTTTCTAATTGTATAGGATTCGGGGTCAATAATAAAAAATTAGCAAAAATGCTTCAATTATTTTTGTTAAGATTTAATATAATTTCATCTTTTCATGAGTATGATAATAAAAGAAATAAATACTCAAATAATTATAGATATACAGTTTCTATATATGATACAATCTCTCTCAATAATTTTTTCAAACATATTGGTTTTACTTCTAATAAAAAGAATAAGAAGCTGAAAGAACTTATTGAGAAAAAATCTAACATAACAAGAAAGAGACAAATACCTTTTTCTGGAATCTACATAAAGAATCTAATTCTATGCGAAGGCATAACTCTCAAACAATTTTCAAAAGTTAGTAATTTTTGGCAAGACAAAAGAGGTATGAGCAAAGAAGTTTTTAAGAATTCTATTTTATCTAAAATAAAAAATGAGAAGTTATATTTTAAATTAAAAAAAATATTAGATTACCCTTTGATACCTGTAAAAATTAAAAAAATAGAAAAACTAAGAAAGGTTATCAACTTAGTTGATATTTCAGTTGCAAAAGAGAATTTTATAGCTAACTGTTTGTTAGTCCACAATAGTTCAGTCCGTTTTTACAGGGTAAGAGAAAATTTGCTGATTTCTTTTTTGCAAAAAGTTTCATTAACAGCAAGAAATCTCTTAAAAGAATTTGAATTAAAAGGAATCATTATCTCTGGTCCAGGGCCAATAAAAGAGAAATTTTATAATGAGGGTTATTTAACTCCAGAACTAAAGAAAAAAGTTATTGGAATTGTTGATGTATCAGATACAGATGAGCAAGGTATTAGGGAAACATTAGAGAGAGGAAAGGATTTAATAAAAGAAACAGAACTTGTAAAAGAGCAAGAGTTGCTAAAGGAATTTTTTGTTAAACTCAGTAAGGGAAAAGAAGATGTTGTTTACGGAGAAGAGGATACAATTTCAAGTTTGCAAGCTGGAAAAGTTGAAGTTTTACTTGTTTCTGAAGATTTTTCTAATTTGAGCAAAATAGAGGAACTTTGCGAGCAGACAAACACAAAGTTGGAATTAATTTCTACTTCTTCTCAAGAAGGAGTTGAATTCAAAAATATTGGAGGTATTGGTGCAATCTTGAGATACTAATTATTAGTAAGAACTCTATTCAAACTTATCTTTTCCAAATATTTTTTCATTTTTTTCTCTTTGTGATATGCTGTCCAGAAATAAGCTTCATCTCTCGTTTCCTTTGTAATTAATATATAAATTTTTCCTTTTGTTAATCTTGCAACCCTCCCTCTTCTTTGAATACTTCTTATCTCTGATGGAATTGGTTCATAAAATATTGCAGTTCCAACTCCTTTTATATCCAATCCTTCTTCTCCTATAGAGGTGCAAATAAGAACATTATAAAATCCATCTTCAAAATCTCTAATAATCCTAACCTGTTCTTTCTGGCTCAACCCAGATTTTTGTCCAATTAAAATTCCAACTTTTGCATCCTTAATTTCTTTTAATTTCTTTTCAATTTCATTTACAGAGCTCCTGTATTGTGTAAATATTATTATTTTATTATTCAGTTCCTTTGAAACAATTTCTTTCAGTTTTTCTAATTTTGGATGCTCCTTCAGTTCTGAAACTTTTTTAATGAAAATGTTGAACTCTGGATCATAGAACAATGTTTTTGAGGCTTTTGTCCCTTCATTATTTAATTTTTTTAGGTATCCTCTTAACTGCTCTGCTCCTTGAGTTTCAAGCAATTCTAAACAATAATCCAATTTTATTAATTCAGAAATTTTTGAGATGCAGAAAAAAATTTCTTTTCTTTTAAGTTCGCGAACTTTCTCTGAATAAAAATTCTGGAAATCGAGCAATAATTTTTTTGAAACTTTTTTTGAGGGCAAAGCTCCAATTTTAAACAAATATTCAACTTTTTTGTTAAAAATTCTTTCAATCAATTTTTTAGCAGTTTTATAGCTTTCAGGCAATTCTATCAAAATTTTTTCTATTTCTCTTTCTTTTATATATTTTTCTATTTCTCTATCTTTTTCAATCCTTGATTCTACTTGCTCAATAAACAAATTGCTTTTTATTTCTTCAATTTTTTTAACTTTTCCTCCTGAAGAAGCAGTTAAACCTAAAATTAAAGGATTCTTAGCCTCTCTTATATATCTTTGCGCAATGTAATTATAAGCGTAATTTCCAATTGAATGATGCGCCTCGTCAACGATTAACAAAATAAAATCCTCTAAGTTTAGAATTTTGCTTTCTAAATCATTTTTTATTGTCTGCGGAGTTGCAAACACAACTCTTGCCTTTTTATATTCTTTTTCTCTCTTTTCTGGTTTTATTTCTCCGCTAATCACTTTTAAATCTGCAATCTCTGACAAATTCTCAAAAGTTTTTTTGTGCTGCTCTATCAAAGGTTTTGTTGGAGCAAGAAACAAAATTTTCCCATCTAATTTATTTAATCTATCAGCAGCAACAAGTAATGCGATTGGAGTTTTTCCAAGCCCTGTTGGAAGAACAACCAATGTATTTTTATTAAGACAATTCCTTGCAATATTAATCTGGTAATCCCTTGTTTCAAGTTTATTCTTTTTGATTAGAGGATGAGAGACAAACATTATTATTTTTAGAAAAGAATTTTAAATTTTAAGGAAATTCCAATACGAAAAATTAAAAACTTAACGAACTTAACGAACTTAACGGAAGAATTTACAATAATTCTTCCTTTTGCGCAACCTTTAATATATTTAAATATTAAATATATATTATGGATGAAGATATACAAATTTCAAAAGAAATAGAAGAAGTAAAATCTGAGTACAAAAAGAAAAAAATTATCTCCGCTATTCTCTTAGTAATAATTTTTGTTGTTGGAATTTATTTTTATTCTCAAACTGGCGTTCCTTCTGAATCTAATAAATCACCTGAAACCCCTCCAGAAACTATTTCTCCACAACCCGAAACCGAATCCAATTTACCTCCACTCCCTCCCTCAAGAAGTTCACAAGTTTCTGAAACTAACACCTCAGAGGAGTTACCTCCACCAGAACCTCCAAGAACACCTGAAACTCCTCCTTCAGAAGAAAGTGAGGAAAGAAATCTCCCTCCACTACCTCCTTCAAGACAATGAATATGGGAAATAAATCAAGAAGGAAATTAAATATATTAAAAGATAATATTATGGCTAAGAAACAAATAAATACTTTAAATAATAATATTATGGCTAACTCAAACAAAAGATTATTTAAAAGAAATATTATTATGGAAAACAAAAAATTAATTTTCGGAGTTCTATTAACTTTCTTAGTTTGCCTAAGTTCTACAATTCTTGCTTCCTATATGACAAATCCTGTAGATACAAGTTTAAAATACCCGAATCCTGGTCATTATCCAGGAGAAATTGGTCCTGGAACTTTTAATTGTTCTGAAACTACAGGTTGTTATTTTGAATTTCCAGATGATTCTGGAGCAACAGGATTTATGGTTTATAACGGATCTGCTTATGTTTATAAAACCTTAAGTATTTTTGATTACCCGGGAATTAATATAGATTTTGTTAATTATGGCAATACCCAACTCGGAAATGACAGTTCTGATAAAACAATTGTGAAGGGGGATTTAAATGTGACCGGAAATGCTGCATTTGGTGGGTCAAATATAAATCCAAATGTCGCTGTTAGGACGGAAGGACAGGATTTTGGTGTTTATGGAGTAGGTAATATGGTAGGTGTTGCAGGAGTTGTAGGTGGGGGAGGTGTCGCAGCTATTAATGGTGTAGCTCCTGTTGGAACAAATGCTTGGTCTGGCTGGTTTCAAGGCGGCAAAGGCGTCAAGATTGAAGGTGATTTGAATGTGAGCGGAGGGATTGAAAGGCCAAAAACTTTTGTGTTCAATAGAGGATTCAAAGTAACACGGAATGGAGTTACAACAGAACATGGATGGAATGTTCTTGGATGGAAAGGTAAACCAATTAGTTTACAAGATCTTTTCACAAAAATAAACAATTCTCCTGGAAATGATACATGTTCAGAGATTGCAATATATGTCTATAATGAAAATTTATCTTCACACGTTATGTGCATATGGACGAATGGAGTTTTGTTTGATTGTTATCCTCATAATTGGCCCGGAGCAGATGAAAATACTCTTATTCAACCTGGCTTTCCTGTTCTAATTCACTTAGAAGGTTGTGATAGATATCCACAATTATCAGCAGACTTTATGACCCAATTTTATATATATGTAGATACGTTAGAAGTGAAAGATGAAATAATAGATAAAGGTGATGCTTATATTGGAGGTGATTTGGATGTGAGCGGAGGGATTGAAAGGCCAAAAACTTTTATGTTCAATAGAGGATTTGCAGTAACCCGGAATGGAGTCACAACAGGACATGGATGGAATGTTCTTGCATGGAAAGGTAAACCAATTAGTTTACAAGATCTTTTCACAAAAATAAACAATTCTCCTGGAAAAGATACATGTTCAGAGATACAGATTTGGGTATATAATGAAGATTTATCTTCATACGATATGTGTAGATGGACGAATGGAGTTTTGGCTGGTTGTTATCCTCATAATTGGCCTGGAGCAGATGAAAATACTCTTATTCAACCTGGCTTTCCTGTTCTAATTTACTTGAGTGGTTGTGATAGATACCCACAATTATCAGCAGACTATATGACCCAATTTTATATATATGTAGATAAATTAGAAGTGAAAGATGAAATAATAGATAAAGGTGATGCTTATATTGGAGGTGATTTGGAGGTGAGCGGAGGGATTGAAAGAACAGGGTATGTAAAAGGAGATTGTGATAAGAATGGGGTTGTGAATATGGAAGATGTCCAATGTATTAATGATTATACAAGCGGTTTAAATACTAATTGTGACGAGGCGGATGTAGACTGTGATATAAATGGTGATGGGGTGGTTGATTTTAACGATGTCTTAATACTTGGGCGAATATTGACAGGTGCTTATAATGCTATTGATTATTTACCATTTGATTCTATTGCCTCAATTTCACCTTATGCTAAATTTGAAGCGTATGGGAATATGCCTGCCATAAAAGCCGATGCTACTGGTTCTACGGCCTACGCCGGCTACTTCACCGGCGGTAAAGGCGTCAAGATTGAAGGTGATTTAAATGTGACTGGAAACACCCAACTTGGTAACTCAAGTTCTGATAAAACAACTGTGAAAGGTGATTTAAATGTGAGTGGAGATATAAAAGTTAAAGGAGAATTATCCCCTTATACGAATTGTGAGGGTGTATTAGTCGGAAATGCTGAAGGATGGATGACTGCATTCAGTTATAATGGTAACGATGTTTGTTCTCATTATGGAGGAACGTGTTTAAGGGTATATTTTTGGCAAAACACTGATAAATGGGAGGTCTACAATTGTTCTACATTATGGGTAAAAGAAGGTTGGTGGCCGAGAGCAAATAGTTTTGCTGGTCATATTTATCAAGGACTGGCTTGTTGCAAGTAAACTTTTATTATTAAGATTGAAAAATCACAGAAAATTTTGATTTTGGTGAATAATCAAGCGGCAAAAAAAGGTTGTGAAGATTCATATATGGAGAAATGCTCTAGCAAGTAGAAAGTCCTTCTCTCAAAACAATCTTTTATTTTTAAATTTTTAATTATGGCTGAATTTTACTACAGAGGGAAACAAATTACAAATTTGTTGAAAGAGGAATTTATAGACTTGTTACCTTTAAGATTGAGAAGGAAATTTTTAGAGTTTATATGGACAGAGAAATTTTAGAGGGGATTAGAGAAGTTTTAGAAAAAGAGAAAAGAGTAGAGTTTGCTTATTTATTTGGTTCTTTTGCTAGAAGGGAGGGAAGAAAAGATAGTGATATTGATATAGCAGTTTTTGTTAGAAATGAGAAATTACCATTTGAACAAAAATTAGCTCTGAAAATAGAAGAGAAAATAAAAAAGCAGGTTGAGATTGTTGTTATGAACCAAAGCATCTCTTTCACTTCTTTTAGAAATTTTAAAGCAGGATTTTGTCTTATTTTCAAGAAATGAGAAAAAAAGAATAATGTTTGAGACTTTTAAATTAAGAGAAATTCAATATTATAATCAAATTATAAAAGAATTTGACAAAATAAAGTATGGAATTAGATAAGAATTTTCTTATTTAAATTCTAAAAACAAATTAAATTAGGTGATAGAGAATGGTATTAAGAATACAAACAGAAGAAGATAGAATAAACCAGGATTTTTTATGGCTTGGAAAAAATGCTTTGAATTTACAAAAAGAATTTGAAGAAAAATGGATTGCAATAATAGATAAAAAAGTTGTTGCAAGCAGTAAAGATGCAAAAGAAGTTTATATCAAAGCAAAACAAAAATTTCCTAATAAAGAACCTTTGTTAGATTTTATACCGAAGAAAAAGTTAATGGTGTTTTAATCATGAAATGTTTTGGCTGGAAGAAAGAAGAAAGTGAGCAATTGGGAGAATTTTTGGAGAATTGCTTGGAATAGATATAGAATCAGGAGAGTATGCAACCTTTGGTGGAGCAGGTGGCGGAATTGTGGAAGTATTCATTCATAAAGTAATTTTAAAACTTGGGGAAGATGTTTTGGAAGCGAGAGTTGCATTCTGTAAAAAACATGAATCAAAAACTCCAAATGTGCTCGGAAGATTAAATTTGTTTGATAAATTTGAAATTCATTTTAAAAATCTTAACAAAGAGACCTGTTTTATTCTAACATCAAAAAATCAATAAAACTACAGAAAATTATTTATTTAAATTCTAAAAACAAATTAATTTAGGTGAGAGAAAATGGAAGAAGAAATTAAAACTCCTTCATTAATCAGAGAAGGAGTGAAAAGTTTAACAGCATCTGGCTATTATACTGGAAAAGAGGATATTTTCAAAGATGCTTTTAGAGCTTTGTTAGAAATAAAACCTGAACTTAGATTAATAATATCTATAGATTTATACAAGAAAGGAAGAGCAAGTCTAAATCGGATAGCAGAAATAGCAGGGATAACTACAGAAGAAATGAAAGAAATTTTAGTTAGTAGAGGAATAAAAATCAGAAGAAGTATAATAAAGGTTGGTGAAAGAAGAAAAAAGGCAGAAGAATTATTGAAAATTAAGGAGGAATAAAATGGTTGTTGTAGATAACTGTATTTTATCCTCGTTAGCAAAAATTGATAGACTGGACTTGCTAAGAAAATTTTTTAAGAATATTGAAACTCCTTTTAGTGTTTTAAGAGAATTGCAAGAAGAGAAACTAAGAGGATTTGAATTTGTAAAAAGAATTGAAAAGATTACAACATTTTCTGAAAAAAAACTTTCAAAAGAGAGATGGCTTTTAATTACACCATTGAACGATTTAGAAATAAAGCTTTCAAATGAAATAAAACTTCAAACACAGGTATCTGAGGTTGATGCAGATACTATTGCAATAGCTAAAAACCGAAACAAAATTTTATTAACAGATGATACTTATGCAGGAAACATCGCCCAACAAAGAGGGGTTAAAGTTTTTGATTTAAAAACATTTTTAGAAGCTTGTGTTATAGACGGATTGATAAAAACCTCAAATGAAATAAAACAAATAATTTCTGCTTTGAAGAAAAAAGATTTCTATGAATTTTCAGAAGAAGATAAATATGAGTTACTTTCTCTTTTTGAAAAATAGTAATTTTAAAATCGCAGAAGCAAAAGATGAAAACGGAAATTTTTTTGTTAAAGGGAAAAATAACAGAAAATTCTTATTTAAGTTCTAAAAACAAATTAATTTAGGTGAGAGAAAATGGAAGAATTAAAACTTGAAAAAAGAATAGTGATCAATCCAAAGATTATGGTTGGTAAGCCAATAATTAAAGGGACACGAATACCTGTAGATGCTATTATAAAAAGGATAGCAGATGGTATGACAATAAAAGAAATCCTTGCAGATTATCCAAATCTTACTAAAGAAGATGTTAAAGCAGCTCTGCGATATACTGCTAAGGTAATTAGGGGAGAAGATATAATGCCTTTGGTAACAAAAGCTAAAAAACATGCGATTTCTAGTTGATGAGTGTACTGGTAAAAGATTAGCAATACTTCTTAAAAATGAGGGATATGATGTATTGTTTGTTGGAGATGTAATGCCTTCTGCTTCTGACGAAGAGATTATAAAGAAATCTGAAGAAGAAGACAGAATACTTATCACAGATGACAAAGATTTTGGAGAGTTAGTTTTTAGAATTGGCAGACCCACAAAAGGAATCATACTCCTTAGAATTGTTACTAATCCGGAGAAAAGGATAAAAGCATTGATTAAGTTACTAAAAACGTATGATGTGAAAAATAAATTTATTGTCCTAAGAGAAGATGTTGTAAGAATCAGAAAAATAAATGTTTAAAAATTTTTTTGTTAATGAGATTTTGTTAGAGGAATATTTAAATTCCAAAAACAAATTAGTTTAGGTGAGAGAAATGGGAAAAGAAAAATTTGAATATGTTATAAAAGTTGATGGTAAAGTGGTTTGGAGGGGTCTAAATCCAACAAAAGCATACGATGAAATTAGTGCAAAATATCCAAAAAGCAGGGTTGCAATAGCTTGGAGGACAAAAGAGAAAATCTTGGTTTGTTTAATATGAGAGTGGAATTTCCGTATATAGAGGAAGAAAGTGATGTTTTTGAAATAGTTAAAAGACCAAAAATAGAGATAGAAATCTTTTCAATTAAGAAAAAATATTTGATGAAGTTTTAGCAGATACAGGAGCAGATTTCTCAGTTCTACCAAGATATATTGGAAATCTTATTGTAGAAGATATACTGAGATTAAAGGCATTGTTCCAGGCGTAAAATTAATTGTTTATATTCACAAATTGAAGCTCCGGATTAATAATTTTGAATTTGAAGCTCTTGTTGCAATTGCAGATTCGGATGATGTCCCTATGATTTTAGGAAGGATAAATGGATTGAATTTATTTAAATGTATTTTTGATCTTGGTAAGAAAACTATACTTCAGTCTGAAGAATGAAATTGTACGATGTTAGAGGAAAAATCACAAAAATTCTTAATTTAAATATTTAAAAACAAATTAATTTAGGTGAGGGAAAATGGAAACACAAGAATTTTTGTTAAAACATTCACAAGAGTGGTCTAAGAAATATCCTAAAAAATATATAGCTATAGTAGGGGATAAATTGGTATCTGTAAATAACTCAGCTGTTAATGCCTTTAAAGAAGCTAAAGAAAAATTTCCAGATAAAGAAGTATGCATAGAATATATTCCTACTAAGGAAGAAACAGCGACTTTATTATGAAATTCAAGTATACCGAGTTTCAAGGTAAGCTTTTGCCAATAGTCTTAATCAGGCTTAAAGGTAAAAAAGAGTGGGTAAAATTTAGAGCATTTGTGGATTCTGGGGCAGGGTATTCTATATTCCAAGCGGAAATGGCGGAGATACTTGGCTTAAAATTAGAGGATGGGAAAGAAAATTATGTGACAGTTGGAGACGGTTCACAGATAAAAGTTTATATTCACCGGGTTAAAGTTGATCTTGCAGGTCAGGAATTTGAGGCAACTATAGGATTTTCAAGACATCTTGGTATTGGTTTTAACATTATAGGTAGACTTGATATTTTTGATAAGTTTAAAATTTGCTTTGACGAAAGTGAGAAAATAGTTGAATTTCACAAAAAAGAAATATAATCACCAAAGCAAAAGATGAAAAACGGAAAATTTTTTTGTTAAAGGGAAAAATAACAGAAAAATTCTTATTTAAATTCCAAAAACAAATTAAATTAAGTGAGAGAAGATGAAACCGAGAGAATGGGTTAATAAGCATAAAAAAGAACTGAGAGAAAAGTTTATTGGAAAAACTATTTTAGTTTGCGAAGAAAAGGTAGTGAAGGTTTTTGATGGGCCTGTTAATCCACTAAAAATAAATGAGGAAGCCAAAAAAATCTGTAAAAAAGAATGGTGCTACACTTATCTGCCAAAATCTGAAGATGAGTATCTACTATTATTCTAATAGATGTTGAATTGCGGAACGAAATAAAAAAGGAATTTGAAGTTTTTGAAGCTTTGATAGATACAGGTTCCACTTATTGTGTTATAGAAAAATCAATAGCAGATAGTTTAGGTTTACAAACATTAGGGATTTTACATCTTGGGCAGATGGGAGGGCCTTTGAATGTACCAAAAACAAAACTTAAGATTAGATATAGGGATAAAGAGTATGATGTAGAAGGATTAATAGTTGAAATAAAGACAAGTTATAAACGCCAAATGTTTCCAGAAGAAGAATGTACAAGACCTGAATCTCCTCATCCATTAACTAATCGGATTATTATTGGTAAAACTTTGCTTGATAAATTACCAAAGGATGAATATGAGAATCTGTTTCAAAGAGTTGAATAAAAGATTGCTTTAACTTTTTCACTTGGCGCAGGTTGAAAAATGGAAGAATTAAAAGCTGGAGAAAAAGTTTTTGTTAGAGAAAGGTATCAATACTTAATCTTAGAAAAGCCAAGAAAAAAAGTTTGGAGATAAAATTGTCAATTTATTAAAGGAAGGATTAAAGGATGTTGAATGGGAAGACATAGAAAAAGAAAGAGATGACAGAAAATGGTAATGTGTTGATACAGGATTCTTTATAAAATTAAAAAATTTATAATAAAATCTTTATGCAGGGGTAGCCAAGTGGTCAAAGGCGCAGGGCTAAGGACTCTGTCCGTTAGTCGGTTCGGGAGTTCGAAGTCAGACTTTCTTTCTTTAAAATGAGCCTTTAAAAAAGGCTCAAGCTAAAAGAAAACAAAGATACGAAAATCTCCCCCCCTGCAGTTAAAATAATTTATCTTTATAATTATGGAATATATGACCTATAAACAGGGAGAACTATTTGTTCCAGATGAAGAAGGAAGAAAAATTGGAGAGAAAGCTTTTTTATCTTATGGAATAGGAATATCAGGATATGATGAACACCCTTATCTTGTTTTTCTTGAAGACCTTAAAAAAATTATGTATAGCACTCCTCTAATTTATATTCGGTATGTTCCGATAGATAATACTGCAAAGGCTAAAAGGACATTAACTGGTGGATTAAAAATAAAAAGAATTGTGTCAGGATTAAGTATGTATGAGCAACAAGAAAGAGTTAAACCAACTTCTACATTTTCCAGAGAAGAATACAACAAAATTAGACAATTTCTAGTGTAATACCAATCATTTAAATTTTCTTATTATTTATGGACTCAGAAATAAAATTCAAAATTAAAGAACTCTCAAAGAAAAAATGGATGAAAGTATCCCTTATTTTTGAAGTTCTTGGCACAACCAGAGAAATTGTTGAGAAAAGTCTGAAAGAGCACATTGAAAAACTTGAAAAAATAAAAACAATTTTTCTTTATAAAAAAGAATTCAGCAAAATAGAAGAAGTTGAGAAACCTATGAAAAATGTTGAAAAAGCTTATTCGCAGATTGTTGAAACTGAAGCAATGGTTAAAGACATAAGAACTCTAATAATAATTGCAATTTCCTATGGGCCAAGTTCAATTGAAATTTTAGAGCCTAAAAAGATTGAGATTTCAGTTGGAGAAATTCAAGATGTTTCAAACATGATTGCAGGCATAATTCACAAATTTGCAGCTGCAGGAGTAGGAGGAATTGTTGCAACCCCGAAAAAATGAAACAGGCAATTTTAGTAAGGAAGGATTTAAAAATGAGTAAGGGAAAAATAGCAGCCCAAGTTGCTCATGCAAGTTTGGGAGCTTACAAAAAAACAGAAAAGAAAATAAGGGAAAAATGGGAAAAAGAAGGAAGCAAAAAAATTGTTTTGAAAGTTGAAAATGAGGCAGAATTGATAAAAAGGCAGGAAATTGCAATGAAAAAAAAACTGCCAAATTTTCTGGTAATAGATGCCGGACTAACTCAAATTCCAAGAGCGACAATAACCTGCCTTGGAATTGGTCCCGCAGAAGATGAAAAAATTGATGAAATTGTTAAGGATTTGAAATTATTATAATGAAGTTTTTATATTTTAGATAAATATGTTATATCTGATAGGCCTTGGTCTTTGGGATGAAAAAGATATATCTATTAGAGGTCTTGAAACAGCAAAAAAATGCGACTTTGTTTTTATTGAGAAATACACAAGTTTTTGGACAGGTAATTTAAAAAACATAGGCATAACTGCAGAAGAAATAAAAAGAACAGACTTAGAGGATAATGTTGACAAAATTTTAGAGAAATCTAAAGATAAAGATATTGCTATATTAATTCCTGGAGATCCTTTAGTTGCAACAACACACATTTCCATTTTATTGGAAGCAAAGAAGAAAAATATAGAGACAAAAATAATTCATTCCAGTTCAATATTTTCTGCTGTTTTAGAAACAGGGCTGCAAATCTACAAATTTGGAAAAATTGTAACAATTCCTTTTTATCAGACAGAAGTTCCTTACAAAATTTTGGAAGAAAACTTAAAAAATGGTGCCCATACTTTATTTCTGTTAGATATAACAAAAGAAAAACTGATGAGTTGTGCTGAAGGCCTGAAAATTCTTCTTAATTTAGAAAACAAATTCAGGAAAAAACTGATTTCAAAAGAAACAGAAGTTGTTGTCTTCTGCAGAGTCGGAAGTTCGGAACAAATTTTAAAATATGATAAAATCAAAAATTTAATTGATTTAAATTGTTCCCCTTGTGTGATTATTATACCTGGAAAATTGCACTTTCTTGAAAAAGAATTCTTAACTTCTTTAAAAAATTAAAAATTAAGTTATGCCCCTGTAGTCTAGTCCGGTCAAACCTTTTTCTGAAAATAGGGCTATGGATGCCGGCCTTTCGAATTGAAAGGTATGAGACACTAAGTCTATGATAAAGATAGCCGGAGACCTGGGTAATTTAAATCCAGAATCAAATCCCGGCAGGGGCAGACAGGTTTACTTATATAGCCTCTTTACTTAATAGTAATCCAACCTTAAACTATGGATTTAGAAACGCTAAAAAGGAGGCTATATAAGAAAAATATATCTGATGAGAATAAAAAGATTATTTTGGACTTTTTACAGAAAAGAAGACAGGAGAGTATTTCCTTTAGAAGACTTGAAAGATACGAGAATGTTTTGTCTCTTTTGGCTGAACATATTAAGACTGATTTGTTAAGTATTAGTGAAAAAGAGTTAAGAGAACATATTGATTGGTTAGAGAATAAGAGCAACTTTGAGCAGTGGACTATTTATTGTCACAAGGTTGTGATAAAAACATTTTATAAATACTATAACGAGGGAGAATTACCAAGAATGTGCAAGTTCATTAATATGAATAGAAACAAACTAAATAAAAAATTGCCTTCTGATATTTGGACAGAGGAAGAAATTAATAAATTGATAGATTCAACAAGAGAACCTTTCTGGAAAGCATTTATCAGTTTGGGTTATGAGAGCGGAGCGAGGATTGGTGAACTGGTAAATATGAAAATTAAAGATGTTAAATTTACTGATTTTGGAGCGAGGATAAGATTAGACGGGAAAACAGGCACGAGAGAAATTCCTATCATAAAATCTGTTCCTTTCCTGTCTGTTTATTTAAAACTCCACCCGAAAAGAGATAATCCTGAGGCTTGGTTGTGGACAAGAACTAATGGGAAGCGGATTGGTTATCAAGGGATAAGGTTTCAGTTAAGGGAGTTAGCGAAGAGGTGTGGAATTAAGAAAAAAATTTATCCTCACTTATTAAGACACAGCAGAGCGACACATTTGGCTAATCATTTAACAGAATCACAGTTAAAGCAATACTTTGGCTGGTGTCAAGATTCACGAATGGCGTCAACTTATATTCACCTTTCAGGCAGAGATATTGATAATGCTGTTTTATCCATATACGGACTTTCAAAGAAGAAAGAGGAAGAAATACAAAACGGGTTGCCTGTAAAATGTCCTAGATGTGATTTTCCAAATGAGCATAATGCTCAATTTTGTTCTAATTGCGGTTTGGCTTTAACTACAAAAACGGCAATAGAAAACACACATTTGATCAAGGAAGGAGATAATCTATTGGCAACTATTCTGAAAAAATTGATTGAGAACGAAGCAACAAAAAAAGCAATTTTTAATATCCTTGTAGAAGAATTGAGAAAAAATCCTGAACTTAAGAATTTAGAGAAATTGGCGAACTAATAAATTTTACATTTGGCGGAGGGGTTTAAAGTAATCTTATTATAATCATAATAAAATGGGGAGAAAGTATTGTCCCTACTGTGGTTATGTATGGATAAGCAGAGTTAGGAGACCAAAAACTTGTCCCAGGTGCAAGCGTTATCTTTGATAATGAGAGAGAAAGAATGGTTGGTTTGGGTTTTTTTAATTGGTTTGTTAGGAGTCTGTGGTTTCTATTTTTCTACCTATGGCTTTACAACTTTGAGTTTGTCACAAGTTCAGTTTTTAGATAATCCTAAACTACCAAATGGAGATACTCTTTGGTCTGGCAAAACTTGGGTTTTGACTATTGCTCAACAAGGAATGGGACAACGGGCTTATGCTAAATATTCTCCAGAAACTTTACAAAGCAAAGCAAACTCAAAAGAGAAACCAGAATATGATTTTGAAATTGACGTGGAATGGAATAATCAGCAGTGTAAGTGGGAAGTTCTAAATGACGAGAATAAAATACCTCTTGCAACATATAGAGTTGTATTCTGGAATAACTACTTTGGAGGTTGCTCTTTGGAAGACGCTAAAAGTAATTGCAACGCTGGAGAAATTATCGGATATGGCAAAGTTGGAACGGGTTGGAGTTTTCCAACACCTTGTTATTGTGTTGAGCAAAACAAAGAAGGTTATTTTAAAAAATTTGGAAAGAATTGGGTTAAAGTAAGCGGACAAATTTATCTAAAAGGTAAAGAAACTGCTTCTTGTAATTTAGACACGGAAGGAACGACAGGTATTTCTCAAGGATATTGCGGAGACAAAGTATATGTTATATGGGACGGGCATTTATTAAAAAACAGTTGTAACCCAGTCGGAGACGATTATGTTCCTCTTTACAAAGATGGAAACTTAAAACTTATAGGTATGAATTCTTATCAGAATTATGTTTCTTCTTATAACGATTTAATTGACTATTTGAACTCAGACATTATTAGTGCAAATACTCTCAAACAAAAAGTTGATTCTGTGAACAATAAATACAATAATTTGAATTATTACTCTGCTGGTTATTTTGAAGGTTCTACTTATGTTCAAGATTTGGATTATTCAGCGGTAAATCCTGTGTGGACTTTATATGTGAAATCTGACTTTTTAGGTATTTATCAACCAAGACCTGAATTCGTAATAGAAAGTCTTGTTCAAGATAAGACAAATATGAAAATTAAGGTTTATGTTAAGAATAATGGCGATACAGGAAGCGGAGATTTATCTATTACTTGTGAACCACCTTTCTATCCTGATCTAAATGCTTTGCCAATTTCAATTAAAAAAGGAGACTTAAAAACTTATGAAATTCCTTATTCCGTAGAAAGTAACTCTCCTGTTGAAAGAACTTGCACAGTCAAAATTAGTTCAGTAAGTGGGGTTGTGACAAAAGACATAACTTTAAAATACGAGCCAAAACAATACTGCACTCCTGGGCATAAAAAGTGTTTTGATAATAATAGAGTAGTTAAAAAATGCAACGAATACGGAACGGCTTATGAGTATTTAGAAACCTGTAAAGAAGGTTATGTTTGTAGTTACGATAACAACGGTGAGGCGTATTGTAAAAAAGAAAATCAAGGCGATATTTGTGGAGACGGAGTTTGTTCGGGATTTGAGAATTACGAGAATTGTCCTGAGGATTGTCCAAGACCTGAATTTGAATTAGATATAGATACTATGATTCTTATTCTTATTGGTATTTTGGGAGTCGGAACTTCGTCATTAATTGTGAAAAAAGCGATTTTTAAAAAGAAAGGTGGAAGAAAATGAAAGGTAAAAGTTCAAGCGGGAGTTATTTCGTTATGATTTTATTGTTAGTTATTACTGCGTATTATATATTTCAACACCAGGGTATTAACTCTTTAATTGATATGATAATCAATGCTATTTTTGTGTCTATGTTCGTTGCCGTTGTTGTGAAGGGTTTCATTCTAGGTAAAGGAAAATGAAAAATTTATTTTTGGTTGTAGGGTTATTTTCAATTTTTTAAAGTTCAGTCTTTTTACATTTTGAGCCAATTGTAAAATTAAAATATTTATTGGTGAATTCACCAAGATAATATTTATTTGGTGAATTCACTTGGAGTTATTCAAAAAATATCTTTTTGTCTTTAGCGTTATTATAAAATTTTATAACGAGTATATTTCTCTCAATATAAGGTAGCAATATGGAAAAAAATAGGCAGAAAACCTGCCACGAAATTAGGATTAATGTAAAGGACTCTCTCTGGAGGAAAGTTAAAGAAAAAATTAAAAACTCACGTTTTGTAACTGTAAACGAGCTAGTCCGAGCTCAATTGGCTGATTTTGTAGAGAAAAATGAGAAAAATGAATGAAAGTGTGAAATTGTTGGCAAGATTAATAAAAAAAATTAGAGAAGAGGAAGGAGGAGCTCTGGAGCCCTCCTCTGCAAAAAAAGGTGGTGCTAAATGAGAAGAGCCCCATTAAGATTGGAGGAAAGGGTTGCTAATGAACCCATAAAAACAAATAGATTAGAAAATAATAAAGACCATTTGGTATTTCTATCACACAAATCGTTAAAAATAAAGTTGTCTTCCGCACAAGTAACAAAGAGGCAATATATACAAATTTTAAAAATTTTACGGGAACTGGAAATTCTTTTCTTTACGACACGGGGAGTTCATTTTATTTCAGTCAGAAAGGTGACAGAAAAATGAGTGAGAAAATAGAGATTCCTGGGCAATTAAAAAAAGAGGAGTTTAGATTCCTCCCACTTGAAGGTAAAAAACCCCTTCTTCCAAAATGGGTTGAGTTTAACTACCCTTATAATCACCCAGCCATCCAATCTCATATTAAAGCGGGTAAAAACTATGGGGTAGTGTGCGGATATGGAAATTTGGTGGTTATTGATGTGGATTATCCAAAAAACGAAGAGAAAATAAAAAATTTTGAAGAGGTTGTTAGAAAATTGGAGAGTGAGTTACCAGCAACTTTTACCGTAAAATCTGGTGGAGGCGGTTTGCATTTCTATTATGTAACGACAAGAGAAATTCAATCCACAAATATAGAAATTGACGGCATACACATAGACATACAAAGCAAAGGTAAGCAAGTGGTTGGAGCGAATTGTATCCATCCAACCACGAAAAAAAGATATGAAATTGTTAAAAATGTGGATATTGCCAAAATTAATGTCTTTGATCTATATCTATTCTTTACTCCTCTTTTAAGAACAGAAAACAAGCAACTTAATCAACCAAAAACTTATTTAAATAACTTGTTAAATTTGATTTTGAAAAAATTAAAATGCAAAGACAAAGGAAAATACTATGTCTGTAATTGTCCGTTCCATAAACCAGATAACCATCCTTCTTTTGCCATCTATAAAAATTCTCATTTAGCGGTGGATTTCCACGACAATCATATTTACTTATTAAAAGAACTTGCTGAAAAATTAAATCTAAAAGAAATAACTGAAAAAGAATTGGAGAAAGAGAATGAAAATTCAATTAAAGCGAGAAAAGACATAGAAATTAAAAAAACAATTTCACAAGAAGAATTTGAGAAAGAAGAAAGAAAGGGAGAGTTGAAACTAAAAATAAATCTTTCTGACGAGAATTTTATTACTAAATATGTTCAAATCTTTTCTCAAAGGACAGATGCTCCTATTGATTACCATTACTGCTGTGCAATCTCTGTTATTTCTTCACTGATAAACAGAAAAATTAAATGTTCTCTTGCTCAAGAAACTATTTATCCTAATTGTTGGCTGTTCTTGGTTGGAGACCCAACAACTGCAAGAAAGAGCGTAGCAACTCGTTTTGCAGAAAATTTATTGAGAGATGTGGGCTATAACTCATTTTTGCCCACCGATTTCACGCCCGAATCTCTGATAGAATTTTTAGCAGACACACCACGTTGTTTGTTCTTGTTTGACGAGGGAGCGGGTTTTCTAACAAGACTGAACAAAAAAACATACAACGCAGATTTAAAGTATGTTTTATGCAGATTATACGACAATACAGATTACAGAAGAAAACTGAGAACAAGAAGAGGGGAAAATACAGACTTTCGGGTGGAATCGCCATACTTAAACCAACTCATAGGCATTCAACCTCAATCTTTAGCAAGGCATAGTAATGAAGAAGACTTTGAAAGTGGGTTTTGTTTGAGATTTCTATATTCCTATCCAACCTATCCCCGAAAATTAAGGGCACTCTCCTTATTAACAGAAAAAGATAAAGAAAATTACAGATATCTTGTAGAAGAAGCGAAAAAAATAAAAGAATTTATTGACGAAATAGAAGAGGAAGAAGAAATAAAATGGAAAGAAGGTGCATTTACATATTTTATAAAATGGAGCACCGCTTTGCAAGAAGAAAGTTTAAAAACAAAAAATCCTGACTTTAAAAATGCGATAGGTCGGCTTATTATCTACGCAATAAAACTTGCGATGGTTTTTGCTGTTGCAGAAAAAGAAAAGACAATTGACATAAACATTATTAAAGAAAGTTGTAGAATTATTACTTCTTATTTCCTTCCTATGCATTTAAGAGTTTACAATTTAATAAAATATGATATTAACAAAAATTTACAAGAAAGAATTATTAATTTCCTTGAAAGAAATGGAGGCAGTGCAACTTATAGAACAGTAGCCCAGTATTTACACTGCAGATACACCGATTTACTGGACAGCATAGATTATCTGCAAAACATAAGTAAAGAAATAGAGGTTGTAGAAGTTGCGAGTGGCAACAAAAAGAAAAAAATAATTAGACTAATATCGGATAACAGTAAATACAACAATCTGTTGAAAAGTGTTGAAAAAGGTGTTTCAACAAAAATTCCTAAAAATTCTGCGGAGAATCGGCGAATACTCGCAAATCACGATTCTGTTGAATTGTTGAAAAGTGTTGAAATGTGTGCAGATAAAGAGGAGGAGAAGGAGAGAATAAAATATTCAACAAACTTCAACAATTCAACAACAACAACCAATTCTCCACTTTTTTCAGCCGAAACCACCTCTAAACCTCAAAATTCTCCACTTTCTGACTCTGCAACAAAATTCAACAAACTTCAACAAACCCCTCCTTTGAGCAAGAGGGTCTTTGACATTTCCCTTGAAATTATAAAAGATTATATAAAAAAACACCCTGAATCTTATCAAAAAAACGGCGTTCCTGTCAAATATTTTTGTGACTCTCTTAATGAGCAAATTTCTTTATTGCAACAGTGTGGTATTATCAAAAAATGGTGTAAATATGCAAGAGATTATCTTCTATCTTTGTCAGAATCTGGAAAGATAAGACTCAAGGATAAGGGTATTTTCATAGAAAAAGGTGAAGAAAATGAGTGAGTTAATAATAGATTGCTGGATTCACGTTTGTCGCTACAAAGTGGAGCGAGAAAAGTTGATAAAATATTTAAAAGAGCAGATCAGAGAAACGAATAATCTGCTAAATCCTTATCATTATCCTCCTCTTAAGACGGAAGAAAGAGACAGATTGGAAAAAAACTTAAAAGACCTAGAGAAATTTTTACATTTTGCCGAACAAAAACCCCAAAATTATCTCTTTTGCAACAGAGTGAGCAAAGTTATTTTGAGCGTGTGAATATGTGTTGCATATTCTGTGACAGGGGAAAAGACACCGCCACCTACATATTATCCAAAGGCGAATGTAGGTGGATTAGAGAGGTAAGTCTGCCCCTCTTAATCTGTGCAAGTTGTTTAAAAGACGAGGCAAAGCGAAATTTATTTTTTAAGAAGGTGAGAGAGAATGGAAATTAACAAAATTTTATGTGGCGATTGCGTTGAGATATTAAAAAAATATCCAGACAAAGCATTTGATTTATGCATAACAGATATACCATTCAATGTAAACAGAAAATATGGAGAATACAAAGACTCTTTGAATGAAGAAGAGTATTATCAAAAATGCGTTGAGTGGTTCACAGCAATAAAGAGAGTATCCAAAAGAACAATAATAAAAATACCAACAAAATACAGTTTTATCGTGCTATCAGCGTTTAGTAAGACACTGGGCTATTTGTGGACAATAATTCAGCATTCGCCGAATGCAACAAGTCACGGAGCATTTAAGTTGCATTTGTTTACTCAATATTTAGTTAGCAAAGGAGAAGGAAAAACACCCAAGACAGATTTCTTTATCAATACTAAAAACAACTTAAAAACCTCTCACCCTGCAGAAATGCCAGTTTACCCAATTATGAAATTACTTGAGTGGTTTTCAGAACCAAATGCTTTAATATTAGACCCATTTTTGGGTTCAGGAACAACAGCAGAGGCTTGTTTAAGAACAAACAGAAACTTTGTCGGAATTGAATTAAATGAAGAATATGTGGAAATGGCAAAAAAGAGGATAAAGTCTTATTTAGAGCAGAGAAAGGTTTTTGACTTTTTTGAGAGAGAATGAAAAGAGCCTACACCGTTTTTGTGGACTTGGAGAAAATGAGAAAAGACCTAGAGATAGATTACTCTCTGATAACTGACAGAGATTTCTTGTATGTTTTAATTTTAGTGGGCAGGCAAACTCTTGTTTTGATTAGAGATCAGCAAATGAGTAGCGAGTTCTTTTATAAAATGTTGAAAAGATATGTTTCGTTTGTGTTAAAAAAGCATTTGTGAATTGTATACACTGCATAATAAATTGTGTGAAGCCTCTTATTTTTGAAAGAAGGGTTTTATTTAATCTGTTTGTATATAATGTATATGAAGTCTACTACAATAAGAGTGACTCGTGAATTTAAAAATATGTTCAATTCATTTAAAAGAGAGTATTGCTTTAAAAGAAACCAAACTTATTCGGACGAAAAAATAATTAGAGAACTGATCAAACATTACGAAACCAAGAGCAAATCTATCAGTTTAGATATCCAAGTATTTTTATTCACAAGCATTTTAAGGAAATTGCAGAGAGAAGATAAAAACTCTTTTTTTGAAATAAAAAAAAGGTGGGACAGGATAATGCAAGAAATGAATGTTTTGTCTTTGTCAAAAATAATCTCTTTTTTGAAACAGCAAGGAGTCATTACAGAACCTCAACCAGATATTTATATGTTGAATGAAAAATATATGTATTGAAATACATATAATATTTAAAAAAATAGACATATTTATTATATTAAAATATAAAAATATATTTTATTATAAGGAGGCTGTATAAGTAATCTTGTAAGTTCGGCAGGGGCAGAAATGACAAAATTATACTATACTTTTTGCATAAAAAAGAAACAAGCTGGGAATTATGATTTTGGGGATTTTGATTTATTTAATTAGGAATTTAACTCGGGTTGCCCTTGTTAACATAAGTTAACAAAGGCTTTAAAGGAAAATATTTTCATGTTATTATGAACATAGAAAACATTAGAAAAGAAGTAATGAGAAAATTAAAGAGTGCTAAATATTTTGATAAATTAATTTTTATTTATATTTTTGGTTCTCAAGTTAAAGGAAATGCAAGAAAAAATTCGGATATAGATATTTGCTTATTTTATAATATAAAAGATAAAAGAAAGTTGCATAAATTAGAGTTATATATTAAAGGACTTTTCCCAGAAAATTTTGATATTTCTTTCTTTCAATTTTTACCATTACCAGTAAAAAAAGAGATATTTAGAGGGAAATTAATTTATACTAAAAATGAAGATTTTGTTTATGATGTTGCTTTTAAAACTTTTGAGGATTTTGAAGAATTTAAACCAAGGTATTTATATTATATAAGAAAAAATTATGAGCTTTAAAGAGAGGATTGAAGAAAAAATTGTAAAATCAAGAGATGCTCTTGAAGAAGTTGAAGATAATTTACCAGAAACTTTTGAGGAGTTTAAGAAGTTAGGACTTATAAAAGATGGAATTTACAAAAAGATAGAATTTGCGATTCAAAATATTATTGATATTTGCGCAATTTTAGTCAAAGAATTAAAATTAGGAGTTCCTGAAAGTGAGGAAGAAATTCTACTTAAACTTGAGAATATTCTTGAGAAGGAAACAATAAACAAGATAGTCGAATTAAAAGGTTTTAGAAATATTCTTGTTCATAGATATGGTTATATAGATGATGAGATTGCTTTTGAGGATATAAAAGAAGGTTTAGAAGATTTTGAGAAAATTTTTGAAAAAATAGAAAAAGTGATTGAAACTAAAGTTTGACTCTTTTAGACCTCTCTTTCTAAACTCTAAATAAAACTCAATAAAATCTCGGTTAAACTAAAAATTTTTTAGAGTTGCTTCACAGCAGGGGCAGATATCTGATGTAAATTAACACATATTATAGTGTGACATAAATTTGCACCTGAGTTTTAAAAATTAATAAAAAGAGATCATAGATGTATTAAGTATCTTTTTCACACTATCAGTAATCGGATACAGGTGTAATCTGTTTTTATTTACCCATATAAAATCATCATGCTCTTTTAATCTGATTTTAATAGGTTCCTCAACAGTTACTGCAAAATTAAACTGTCTCGTTTTTTCCCAGCCTTCGGATTCATAATCAAAATAACCTAAATATCTTTTTATTTCTCTTATCCTTAATCCTGTTTCTTCTTCAACTTCTCGGTAAAGAGCACTATCCAGCGACTCATCATTTTCAACCTTACCGCTTGGTAATTCATAAATCCCGCCCATAAAATCATCTTTGGGCCTCTTTAACAAAAGAACTAATGAATTTTTTTGAATTACAGCCCCAACAACATATCTCTTTATTCCAGCCATTTGAGCATCTTTTATTAAATCTTCATAAAAATTCTTTTTATTGTAAATAATATTTATGACTTCGGAAGAATATTTCAAAAATCTGAAATTGCAGATTGATAATTTATATGAGATTGCTGAAAAAGCAAAGAAATCTGGAAAAGATTATGAAACTTTTGTTGAATCTAAAAGAGCATCGGATAAATATAATAGATGCGTAGATATTCTCGAAACGGTGACTCCAGAATTTGGAAAACACCGGAAAGAGATAATAAAGAGAATAAAGGAATTAGAAGACAAATTTGGTGTTGGCTCTGATGAAGTTGCTCTTGAGATAGCAAAAGAAATTGCCATTGGGAAGTTCTTCAAATTTGAAACAAAAGAAGAAGCAATTCTGTCTGGTTTGAGATTCGGGTGCGCTTATAATACTCAAGGAGTTGTTGCGGCACCAATAGAAGGAATTACCGGAGTAAAAATAGACAAAAAAGAAAATTTTCTTTATGTTTATTATGCGGGTCCAATAAGGACGGCGGGAGGAACATCGCAGGTATTTACTCTATTTATTGCAGATTATTTAAGAAAAACTTTTGGACTAAACAGATATGTGCCAACAAAACAGGAGATAGAAAGATATTACGCAGAAGTTACTGATTATATAAATTATGTTACAAGAAAGCAGTACAAACCAAATGAGGAAGAAATCTACTTTCTAGTTAAAAATGTTCCTATATGCATCACCGGA
>Ga0190316_1000063_pt1 | contig 26696 bp, 24 predicted proteins | sample 48701112_MG_FD_161663 | JGI IMG/M metagenome (GOLD analysis project Ga0190316, IMG submission 161663) | Hydrothermal vent sediment bacterial communities from Southern Trench, Guaymas Basin, Mexico - 4870-11-1-2_MG | ecosystem: Environmental > Aquatic > Marine > Hydrothermal vents > Sediment ... | reverse complement strand
GTAAAGCACATGATAGAGGTCAAGCAACGCACCTCCCGGAATCCCGAATGCGACTTCTACGCCCTCATGCTTCAACTCCTCAACCACAATCTCAGCACCGCTCAGCTCAACTCGCTTCATCTCTTCCTCCTTCCCCTCTCTACCCTTTGTCCTCTGCTTCCCTTATTTCTTTCCGTCTGTCGCCACATGGCTTGCGTGTAACGCACATAGATGCGTGCGGAAATTAAAGCAGTGCATGGTGTGTGAGAAGTGAAGGGTGTGTGTGAAATCGCTTTGTGAAAGCGCTTTATAGTCTCTTTTACGCCTGCTACTATTGTTGCATCGCAAGCATCTCACGATATTTCCTTAGGAATCCCTCCGCAGGTTTCTCAATCCTACGCCCTTCTTTCTTCAAACGCTCAATCCTCGCTTTCAATTCATCCTCGCTGATTTTCACATTCAAAATCCTGCGTGGAATGTCAATCTCAATAATATCTCCGTCCTCAACGGCAGCAATCGGACCAAAATCGTATGCTTCAGGAGAGACATGCCCTATGCAAGGACCACGTGTGCCTCCGCTGAATCTACCGTCAGTCACGAGTGCGACGGACTCTGCGAGACCCATTCCCGCAATTAGACTCGTTGGTGAGAGCATTTCTCTCATTCCAGGACCGCCTTTAGGGCCTTCGTAGCGAATGACGACGACATCCCCCTCCCTGACTTCTCCGCTTGAGATTGCCTTCGCAGCATACTCCTCGCCATCAAAGACTTTCGCCCTCCCTGTGAATCTCAGCATGCTCGCAGCGACCGCAGTCTGCTTAACAACCGCACCTTCAGGCGCAAGATTTCCGTAGAGGATTGCGATTGCTCCTTCGCTGTGAAAAGGTCGCTCAACGCTTCTCACAACCTCTTCATTCTTCACGACCGCTGAATTTGCGATTTCTGCGAGTCTCATTCCAGAGACCGTTTCGGTGTCTTTCAGCTTTGAAGCATCAAATAGTCGCTTGAGAATGGCAGGAATCCCCCCAGCAACATGAATGTCTTCCAAAAAGTAAGAGCCTCCGGGTCTAACGCTCAAAATTTGAGGCACTTCTGCCGAAATTTCGTTGAATTTTGAGAGCGGAAGCTCAACGCCGAAGGCATCAGCAATCGCCTTCAGATGTAGAACTGCATTTGTTGAGCCTCCTATCGCCATTAGCACCCTAATCGCATTCTCAAAGTTCTCCTCTCTCACAATTTCTCTCGGCTTTGCGCCCTTGAGAGCGAGCTCAACCGCCCTCTTTCCAGTCTCACGAGCAATTTTCACCCTCTCCGCTGAAACCGCAGGAGCAGTCGCAGAGAAAGGCAGTGAAAGCCCAAGCACCTCTGTCAAGCATGCCATCGTGTTCGCAGTGAACATGCCTGCACACGCTCCAGCTCCGGGACACGCCTCCCGCTCAATCGCAGCGAGCTCCTCCGCAGACAAGCGACCCTTCTTGAAAGCACCCAACGCCTCAAAAATGTGAATCAGGTCTATTCGCTCCTCTTTCCACGCTCCTTCATGCTCTTCTTCTCTTCTTGCCTCTGCAGCGCTGCAGAGCCTACCTGCGAGCATAGGGCCGCCTGTGAGAATGATGCAAGGAACATTCAGACGACCCGCAGCAATAAGCATGCCGGGCGTGATCTTGTCGCAGTTCGTAACGCCGACCCAAGCGTCAGCTGCGTATGCACGAACCATGACCTCTACACAGTCCGCAATCAATTCACGAGACGGCAGCGAATACTTCATGCCCTCGGTAGCCATCGCAATCCCATCGCAAATCGCAGGCACGCCAAATCTGAAAGGGACGCCTCCCGCTGAACGAACGCCACGAGCAACCTCCTCAGAAAGCATGTTCAGGTGTATATGCCCCGGCACTAACTCGCTCCACGCATCCGCAATCAGCACAAACGGCTTATCAAAATCATCATCGCTCAATCCCAAAGCTCGCAAAAGTCCACGAGCAGGCGCCCTCTCCTCCCCCTTCTTCAAAACATCGCTCCTCATTCCAAACACCTCCTCACTTGCCTTCGCAATTTAAAAAGTAAGGCGAAGCGCACTCCGAGCTGAGGAAGGTGAAGTGCAACGACGCTTGCCTTATTTCTGATGGGGAAATCCATCTATGGCGTTATTGTTGATATTGCTTTGTCCTCCCTTCTCATCGGGGTTTCCAGCGGTCAGCCCCTCAAGAGCGAGTGCCTTTCTCGTTTCTTCCTGCAGGACATTCAAAACTTCGGCACGCATCCTGTTGAACTCCATGCTTGTTCTGTCTCTCGGTCTTTCAAGCGAGACTTGCATTTCCTTTTTTATCCTTCCGGGGCGAGCGGACATGACTAAGATGCGGTCTGCGAGGAATAGAGCCTCGTCGACGCTGTGCGTCACGAAAATGATTGTTTTCCGTGTGTTCTCCCAGATTTCAAGCAGTTCCGCTTGGAAGAGGTTGCGAGTTTGAGCGTCAAGCGAGCCGAAAGGCTCATCCATGAGCAGCACATCGGGGTCAACTGCCAAAGCCCTTGCGATTGCGACTCGCTGCTTCATTCCGCCTGAAAGCTCGTGCGGGTATGCGTTCTCAAATCCACGAAGACCTATCATTTCAATATATTGAGAGGCGATTCGCTCCCTTTCTTCACGAGGCACGCCCATCCGCTCCAATCCGAATGTGATATTTCCGAGAACTGTCCGCCATGGGAATAACGCAAACTCCTGAAAAACAACACTAATATCCTTGCGTGGCTCGCAAACAGGCGAACCGTCAAGAAGAACCTCTCCAGAGGTTGGACGCTCCAATCCCGCTATTATTCGTAAGAGTGTGGTCTTCCCACATCCCGAAGGACCCAAAATGCATATAAATTCCTCCTCCTTCACCTTAAAATTCACATCCTCTATCGCCACAACATTCCTGTCCTTTTCACCGTAAATCTTCGTCAGAGAACGCACTTCAACCTTCATTGCCTATGCGCTTCCTCAACTTAACGCTTAACACACTCGCCCCCCTTCTCGTTCCGCTCCGCCTGCTCCAAAGCAACCCTGAAACGCCTCTTAATCGCAAGAGCATCCAATCCGACATTCCTGACATCCGCATTCCCAGGTTTGAGAAGCACATGCACGAATCTCAGTGCAGGCTCTTCAGCGATTTTTTTCAGCACTCCTTTTAACTGCGATGCATTCTGCACCTTTTCAGTCCGAGTGAATCCGAAACTTTTCGCCAATAGCTCTATGTCCACCTGCGAGAACGCCTGCGTGGGTTGGTCGCCTGTGCTTCCGAAAGTGCCGTTGTCAAGGCAGAAAATTGTGAGGTTCTCTGGCGCATGCTCCGCAATCACAGGCAGAATGCTCGTCGCAAGCAGACTGCCGTCGCCGTCCAAAACGAAAACGGGCAGTGAGGTGCGTAGTGAGATACCGAAGCCGATGCACGAAGCCTGACTGTAAGAGCCGAGCATGTAGAAATTCAATGCTCTGTCACGAGCAGCGAAAAGCTCCTTTGAAGGCACACCGATGTTTGAGACGACCACCTCTTCATTCAAATGCTCCGCAATTATTTTTATCGCCTCAAATCTCGTCATTTCCGGCGGCGAAACATCACACTCAAACCTTAACACCTTTCTCCAACCTTCCCTTCTCGGTGCACTGAATTCGCAACATTCACAACATTCACTGCTCTCTTCCCATACTCTCGGCGAAATTAATGCGACAGCAGGCATTTCCTCGTTGAAAGCAATGCTCACGACATCCTCCAACGCATCCAAATCCTCCACAGTGTGAATTTCTTTGTGTGGTATGCCGAATGCTGAAAGGACGGCTGGAAGCGGTCTGTTAAATGGTATTTGAGCTTCGATTTTCTCTTTGAACACGCCTCTCCAACTCGCAAGCACAGGCAAAGGCAGCCTGTAAAATGCGGAGAGCGAGAGCAAGGCGTTAAATGCGTTTCCAAGCCCTGAACTTTGAATGAGCAGAGCGGGACGACCTCCTGCGAGAGCAAATCCCGCACAGACTCCAACGCCGTCCTCCTCCTTCAGCAAATGAATTTTTATGAAATCCGCATCCCTCTCTAAAAGCGAGAGTAGCCCTTTTATTTTCTCGCATGGTAGTGTCGCAACGAGCTCCACGCCCTCTCGCTTCAAAATCCGTAAGACCTCCTTTTCCGCCTCCATTTCTCTCTTTTGATGTTCAAAGTCTCACCTGCCTCCGTTGCCCGTTGGGTGTGCCGCTTTAATGCATTCTTGTAACTCTTTCACAATCTCTTCAATTTCAAGCGCTCGGATAGTTGCATCCATTTTTGAGAGTAGACAGGTCAGATGCGACTCGTTCAAACGCTTGTATCCGCCACCTGAAATGTTCAAAAGCACAGTGTCTTCTTTGCGGATGACGCCACGCTCAACTGCTTGAATGAGTGCTGCGACCGCAACCGCCGCAGCAGGGTCTATGTCTATGCCCTCAACGCTCTCAAAGAGCTTCTGTGCGGACTTCGCCTCATCGTTTGTGATGCCATACATTTCGCCATGCGTTGCTCTCAAAATTTCGTAGACGCCTCCTTTCAATGCGTAGGGCGGATTTTTGTTTGAAAGCACATCCGCATACATCTGACGAATGCGGATTTCCGCGTCTGCAGTGTCCTCTGGGATTATTTTGGAACGACAGGCTTTCCAAGCCCTGAACATCGGTGCAAAAGGCAAATTCTGAGCGAGATGCAGTCTTGGCATTCCTCTCATGTTTTTGCTTTCGTTGAGAAGTCTTGTAGCCTGCTCAAACACGCCGATTGCACCCGTCCCGCTGCCGACTGCTTGAAAGTAGTGAGTTGGGAAGACATGCATCCGAAAGACGGCGTCAAGCAAGACAACGCCGAGAGCGTCACGACGAGCAACATTCCTGAAGCCTCCCTCGCTTACAAACAAATGTGGGCATGCATCGCAAATGCTCGCAGCAACACGAATTGCGTCTGAGTAGTCGCCTCTCACCGCTACAAGCAGGACATGCGAAGGCTCTTTCGTTGCCCACAGTCGTCTCAAAGCCTTTTCAGGAACGACACAAACGACAGGCATTCCACAGGAGGCGGAAACTTGAGCGAAGCCTCTTGCGGTGTTCCCTGCGGATGCCACAACCAAGATGCGAGAGGTCGTCTCGTAAGCCCGCTGGAATGTTGCGATTGCCTCATATTCTTTGAATGTGCATGTCTCCACGAATGCTCCTCGCTCAGGCCAGAAGCCGTTGAAACTCACATATAAATTGCGGAGACGAAGCTCACGAGCAAGCCCCTCGCTCTTGTAAGTGGCAGGCATCGCCTCTGAATTCACAAATGGCTTTTCGGTTGAAGGCAACCAGTCCCAGAATTTCCAAATGCCCCCGAGTTTCCTCAAAGAGAGCTCGCAAGAATATTCAGACCTCAAGAGTCCGTCATGCCCTCTCGGACATCTGTTCGTGTAAGCATCTGCAACCCTCAAACCGCACTCCAAACACCTCAAAACATATTTTCCCATTTCTACCATTCCCCCACTGCTGCGAAGCACACGCCTCTCTCCTCACGCTCACGCCCTCAAACCTCAAACGGCAACGGAGAGACCTTTACGCCAGCGGAGGAGGCGAGCATCCACGACGCTCCTGAAAATGCGGTCAAGAAGCATGGCAAACAAACCGATAACGAGCATGTATGCGACGACCCTGTCCATCATGTGCAGACCGTAGAAGAACCAAAGCTTGAATCCGAGACCGCTATTTGACGCTCCGAGCATTTCAGCGGCGACGACGCACATCCAACCGACGCCCATTCCCACTCTGATGCCCGTTGCGATGAAAGGCAGCGAGTATGGTATTGCAACAGATTTTATCAGCGACGCATTCGTCTTGCAGCCAAGCACACGAGCAGCATCTATGTAAATCCTGTCAACACTTCTGAAGCCCGCATAAGTGTTGAGCAAAACTGGGAACACCGCACCGATGAAAACAATGAATCCTGCCGCTTGATGCGTGCATCCGAGCCATGCAATCGCAAATGGAATCCACGCTAAAGGAGGAATCGCCCTCGTTACCTCTATTATCGGGTCTGTTGAACGCTCAACAACCCTGAACCATCCCATTATTGCACCTATTGTTATTCCTACTGCTGCGCCCATGCAGATTCCGATGCCAAAATGCATGAAACTGACGAGAATGTCCTCAGGTAGCGTGTCAGAAATCTCGTAAAACGCAAGAAGCACTGAACTCGGACTCGGCAGCTTGAAAGGCTCTGCGACAACAAAATCCGCAACCGCTTCCCACACCGCAAGAACGACGCACACTGAAATGCACTCTACCACGCCTCGCCTCTGCAATGCCTCTCTCAACATTTACTCTCACCTCTCCGCCTCGCCTTCTGCCAGCCAGCTTCTGCACAACATCTGCCTGTGCCTGTCGTGCTGCTGTGCCTGTCGTGCTGACGAGCGACTACCTGCTGCTCTGTCCGAAGCGTCTTCTCGCAATAAAGCACACAACCACTGCGGAAATTGCGGAAATTGTGGAAATTGCAGTGAAACCTGGAGTTGGAGTTGTTGATGCTGCTCGCAAGACGAGAGCGGAGCCATTTATCTGAACGGCAGCAACGATTTTCGCATCAAGGCCAGAATTCGCTATCGCTGTGATTGGAGGAGCAGTCCCGACATAAGCGACATCTATCTCGCCTGCGAGCATCGCATTCATCTCAGGCGGTCCAGAAGGGAACTCTTTGTCCGTGACATTCTCAACGCCAAACCGCTTCAAGTCTCTCTGCCACCACCCTTTCTCCATCGCAATCATCTCCGCTATCTGATGCGTGCTCGGCTGGTAACCGATGCGAATCTCTTTTATCTCTTCTCTCTCCGCTGGAACAGGTATGGGAGAGGATGAAATGCCCATGATTTTATCGTAAAATCTCGTGTCGAAGAGGTCTTCATCCGTAAGAAGTCTTTTTGCGAGACCGAGTTCGTAGTTTACTCGTGCATATTCAAGTGTTGAATTCATCATTTCATGCGGATTTGTGATCCAGTCGCCATCCCATCGCTCAAAGGATGCGAGCGTCTTCTCATAATCAAATCCTGTTTTGTTTGAAAATATCCTCGCAGCTTCTTCAGGATGCTCTTTCAGGTATTTTGTCGCATTTATATGCGTCCTCACAATCTGCTCTACGATTTCAGGATGCTCCCTTATCAGTTTTCCGCTGACTAAGAGGCAACAGCACGCATGATTAGGATACATCTCGCCTGATTGCACGACTCTAACACCTTTCCCGTCAAGTTCTATGATAGTTGGCGCCGGTTCTGGAAGAAAAACAGCATCAACAGCACCCGATTCTATCGCAGAAATCGCCTCACGAGGCCCCATCGTCCTTATTTCTACATCCTTCTCGGGGTCTAACCCGTTCTCTTTCAACCATTTGCTCAATATCGTATATTGAATGCTCCCCGGAGGGAAAGTCGCAATCTTGAGACCTTTCAAGTCCTTCGGCTCTTTGTATTTTGATGCGAGCTCAGGTGCAGGTGTCTCCCCCGCCACTGCAAATGCTGCGATAACAAGAGACGCCGAAAAAACGGCGAGAAACAGCAGCACCCTCCCATTTCCTTGCATCTTTCTCTCACCCTCAAATCCAGATTGCCCGCAAACCCTTATTTAAATATTGATGTTTTGTGAAAATCATTTACCTTTTTGTATAAAAAAGCGGGAGGTAAAAACGAAATGCGAGGGGAATCTACACAAAAAGGAAAGTATGTGAGCGTTTCGGATGAGTTCGTTGAAGAGGTGCTGAAGGAGGGGAAGTGTCTTTCTGAAGTGCTGAGAAGGGCAATTAAAAGGCTCGGAATCACGGTCAGTGATTTCAGTCAGAGGGCGGGAATACCCGCAAGCACGCTATACAAGATTCTTTCTGGCGAGAGGGAGCCGAACCTTCGGACTTTCCGCAAGATAGTAAGCACATTGAGAGCGTTGGAGTCCCCTTCGCACGAACGACGAAAGTTCATCGCAGTCATCGGCTCAAGAGGCATTCTTGACAACATTGAGCGAAAGGAAATCAGATGTGGCGAAGAGACGCTTGAGATTCGTGAGTATGCGGTCACTACAATTGAGGAGGCGATGATTGCTGCGATTCAGGCTGAGCGAGAGGGTGCTTCGGCACTCGTCTGCGCACCCATTTTGAGTCCTACGGTTGAGAAGATTGTGAGGTTGCCAGTTGCGACGATTAAGCCAAGAGGCAGCGTCATTCGGGCAATTGAGCTCGCTGCGAAGAAAATTACGGCTTGAATTGCGAAGCGCACACAGCAGTCTCGTGTGAGTGTTGCGGCGTTTGAGCGTTGGGGCGTTTGATGTTACGAGAGAGCGGCGGGAATCATCGCATTTATCTGCTCCGAAGTGAAATGCTGTTGGTTCAAAGCACCGACGGGACACTCGGAAATGCAAGCACCACAGCCCTTGCAAAGCACAGGATTCACAAAAGACTTCCTCGTTTTCAGTGTTATTTCTCCCAATCTCTCCTCAATATCTCGCATTTCTATCGCATTGAAGGGGCAAACTGCGATACAAGATGCGCAACCGATGCATTTCCTCTCGTCAACAACCGCAACTATCGGCTCTATTTCCAAATATTCTTTCGTTAGTAGGGAGCAAGCCATTGAAGCTGCTGCAGATGCTTGAGCGACGGTGTCTGGAATGTCCTTAGGCGACTGACAGCAGCCAGCGATGAAAATGCCCTCTGTGAGTGTCTCAACAGGTCTCAACTTCGGGTGAGCTTCCAAAAAGAATTTGTCGGCGCTCTGTGTGATTTTCAGCATTCTTGCGAGAGAAATAGCGTCTTCACGAGGAACTACCGCTGTTGCGAGGACGATGAGGTCAGCTTTGAACTCTCTTCGCTTTCCTTCGCACACTGCTCTCACAACTAAGCTTCCATTTTGCTTTATCACTTCAATCGGCTCATCCAATTCTCTTCTCACATAGGAGACTTCTGAGCGCACCCTCTCGTAGAATTCCTCATAGCCCTTACCATATGCTCTTACATCAGTGTATAGAACCGTAATATGAGCATCAGGAATCTTCTCTTTTATCAAGTGAGCCTGCTTCATTATATACATGCAGCATATACGGGAGCAATAAGGTCGCTCCTCTGAACGAGAACCTACACAACTTATGAACACTATACGCTTCGGCTCCCTTCCATTTACAATAATCTTTCCTCCCGTAGGTCCTGACGCATTCATTAACCTCTCTAATTCAAGCGATGTGATGACCTCATCATATTCATAGCCATATTTTTCATCCAAAGAGGGGCCATATATATCAAATCCCGTCGCAACAACAATCGCACCGACATCCAAATCAACGATTTCGTCTGTCATTTTGTGGTTAATTGCGTCAGCCTCGCACACACTCTCGCAGACACCGCACTCGCAACACAACTTGCAGTGCAGACATCTGCTCGCCTCCTCCCTCGCAGCCTCTTCGTCGTAGCCAAGCTCAACGCACTCAAAACTACGCAAGCGTCGCTCAAGCGGAATCTTTGGCATCGTTACCCTGCTCTTCCGCTCTTTCGGGACACCGACCTCCTCAATGCTGATTTTCTTCGCCTCTTCCTCGCCTTCCTCCGTCATCCCCTCCTCGCCAAGCGCCTCTCCCCGCAAGAACTTGTGAATTGCTTCTGCCGCCTTTCGCCCTGCGCCGACCGCCTCAACGACCGTTGCAGGGCCTGAAACGCAGTCCCCGCCTGCAAATATGTTTCCGACGCCCGTGTATCCGTTCCTGTCTGTTTTCACAACCCCTCGCTCAACTTTAACACCGCTTCCTTCCAAAAAATCCCATTCTACCTCTTGACCAATCGCAATTATCACCGAATCGACATCAAAAAAGAACTCTGAACCTTCAATTGGGATGGGTTTTCTGCGTCCTGTCTCGTCAGGAGCTCCCAATTTCATTCTAATTAATTCAACTTTTTCGACTTTTCTTTCGCCTATTATCCGTTTAGGATTCACAAGAAACATGAATTTGACGCCTTCCTCCTCAGCCTCACGAACCTCTTCATCTCTCGCAGGCATCTCTTCCCTGCTCCGCCTGTATGCAATCGTGACTTCCGACCCTAAGCGAACAGCACTGCGAGCAACATCAATCGCAACATCGCCTCCACCAACAACAAGCACTCGCTTCCCTACGATTCGCCTCAATCTCTCTCTTTCTGTCTCACCGCCGAGATTCAAACGCCTCAAAAAATCTACGCCGTGAAAAACTCCCTGTAGGTCTTCACCTTCTATTCCCATTCTTCTGCTCCTATGCGCACCTACTGCAACAAAAACCGCATCATATTCTTCGCAAATCTCCTTGAATTTCTCTCTGTTAACTTCAACGCCGCATTCTATCTCAACACCAGCTCTCTTAATATACTCAATATCACGCTGAAGTGCATCACGAGGCAGTCTGTAAGGCGGAATTCCTGCGGATAGCATCCCTCCCGCAACGGGTAAACGCTCAAATATTTTCACGGAGTAGCCTTTCAAAGCGAGGAAGTATGCGGCGGTAAGCCCAGCAGGTCCAGAGCCTATGATTGCAACTTTCTTCTTCCTACGCTCTCCCTCTCCCTGCTCCATCTGCCCCTTCTGTTCCTTTTGCCCCTTTTGCTTCTCTCGCTCTTCTCCCTCTTCCCGCTCTCCTCGCTCCACCCGCTCCTCTGCTTCAGGAGGGGAGTCTTCCTCAGTTCCCACGATTTTGTCTGCGACGAAGCGTTTCAATGCTCGTATTGCGACAGGCTCATCCACCTCACGACGATTGCACTCGCTCTCACACGGATGCGGACACACATAGCCACAAACAGATGGCAGCGGATTCGTCTTCCTTATCAAATCCACCGCCTCTTTATACCTACCAGCTGCAATCAACGCAACATAACCCTGCACATTCACACCCGCAGGACACGCAGCCTCGCAAGGTGGCTTCCCCTCACGCTTTAAAATCGTGTAAACAAGGGGGACTGCTTGCGGGAATGGTATGAAAACAGGTGCAGTTCTGCTCAGTCCGCAGTCAAATGCGTTCGGAACGATTCCTTGTTGAGGGCAAGCCTTTGCACATTCACCGCATCCAGTGCATTTTTCCTCGTCAATGAAGCGTGCCTTGCGACGAACCCTCACCTTGAAATTCCCAACAAAACCCTCAACACTCTCAACTTCAGAGTATGTCAGCAATTCTATATTCGGATGATGAGCGATTTCAACCATTTTAGGCGTGAGAATGCAAGCGGAGCAGTCTAAAGTTGGGAAGGTTTTATCTAATTGTGCCATGTGTCCGCCAATTGAAGGTTCTTTCTCAACTAAATACACTTTGAATCCCGCATTCGCAATGTCTAAAGCAGCCTGAATGCCAGCAATTCCTCCACCAATCACGAGTGCATTCTTATTCAGAGGCACACGCATACGCTCCAAAGCCTTCGCTCTCGAAACCTTCGCAACAGCAGCAGCAACGAGAGCCTTCGCCTTCTCTGTCGCCTCTTTTTTGTCTGTGTGAACCCAGGAGCATTGCTCCCTTATGTTTGCCATTTCCATGCAGTAAGGATTAAGACCCGCCTCCTCGCAAGCGTTTCTGAATGTTTGTTCGTGCATTCTCGGCGAGCAAGAGGCGACAACTACAGCATCCAATTTCAAATCAAGAATGTCCTTCTTTATCAATTCTTGACCCGGGTCAGAGCACATATACATGTAATCACGAGCAACTACAACACCTGAAAGCGATTTCGCATACTCTGCAACCTCCTTAACATCCACTATCCCCGCTATATTCACTCCACAGTGGCAAACATATACACCTATTCGCTTGATTTCTCCCACTCTTCCGCTCATTTCCCCTCTCATCCGCTCATTTTCCCGTCTCTTTTATCTCATCTCCCGCCTCTCACTCTTACCTTCTCTTTCGCCTCTTCAGGCGGAGAGTGCGTCAATCTGAGCGATTAATTGCCTTTCGTTGAAATGCAGGACGGAAATCGCTCCAGAGGGGCATGCCGCCGCACAAGAGCCACAGCCCTTGCACAGAACCTCGTTCACGACCGCAACACCCTTACGCTCTCGCAGTTCAGATGCTTTCGCCTTCGTCGCCACCACCGCTCTCGCCATTGTAGCCTCCGAAGCCTCCGAATGCTCAACGGAGACCGCACCGAAAGGACAGACGGAAACGCAAGTGCCGCAACCGACGCAGATATGCTCATTAACGAACGCAACAGTCGGCTCAACCTCAACATAGCCCCTCAAAATGGGAACGGATGCTCTGATTGCGGCACCTACCGCTTGAGCAACGCTATCTTGAATGTCTTTCGGCGACTGACAGCATCCTGCGACGAAAATGCCATCAATTGCGGTGTCAACAGGTCTCAACTTCGGATGCGCCTCCAAGAAAAAGCCTTCTGAACCTCTCGGAATCTTCAGAATGCGAGAAATTTCCTCCGCATCACATCGTGGAACAACTGCGGTTGCGAGAACAACAAGGTCGGCGGGAAACTCTCGCTCTTCTCCTTCGCATACCGCACTCACAATCACTCCTTCCCCTCGCTTCTCTACCTCTATCCGCTCATCAAGCTCCCGCCTCACATAATTAACGCCTTCAGCACGCACACGCCGATAAAACTCCTCGTATCCCTTACCATACGCACGAACATCAGTGTATAAGACAGTCACATGAGCATCAGGAATTTTCTCTTTTATCAAATGAGCCTGTTTCATTATATACATGCAGCATATACGGGAGCAATAAGGTCGCTCTTCTGAACGAGAACCCACACAACTTATGAACACTACTCGCTTAGGTTCTCTTCCATTCACAATAATTTTTCCTCCAGTGGGTCCTGACGCATTCATCATCCTCTCAAATTCAAGCGATGTGATGACCTCATCATATTTATATCCGTATTTTTCATCCAAAGATGGGTCATATAAATCAAATCCCGTCGCAACTATGATAGTTCCAACTGAAAATTCAATAATTTCATCTTTCTGAGAGAAGTCAATTGCATCAGTAGGGCATACTTCAACACATTTCGGTCTCTTACCGCACTTACCTTTCGTTAGCATAAGACAATTATCTGCATCAATCACATAAACAGACGGAACAGCCTGCGGAAACGGTATGTATATCGCACTCCTCTTCCCTAAACCCGCCTCAAACTCACTCGGAATGCGGTCACGAAGCCTGCACGCTTCCGAACAGAGACCGCAACTCCTGCATTTTTTCTCGTCTACAAACCTCGCCTTCTTACGAACTCGTACTTTGAAGTTACCGATGAAGCCTTCAACACCCTCAATTTCAGAATAAGTTAGCAATTTTATGCGAGGATGGCGGGAAACCTCAACCATTTTAGGCGTGAGAATGCATGCGGAGCAGTCTAAAGTAGGAAAAGTTTTGTCGAGTTGAGCCATGTGTCCGCCGATTGAGGGAGATTTCTCCACTAAAATTGTCTCAATACCTTTATTTGCAAGTTCTAAAGCGGCGTAGATGCCTGCAACTCCGCCACCGACGACCAAAGCACGGGGGACTACCCGCACTTTCCTCCTGCTCAATGGCTCAAGCGCCGCCACTCGCTCAACCGCAGCTCTGACGAGCGCCTTTGCCTTCTCAGTCGCATCCTTGCGGGCTGTGTGAACCCACGAGCATTGCTCCCTTATGTTTGCCTGCTCATAGCAGTAAGGATTCACGCCAGCTTCTTCACACACCCTTCTGAATGTCTGCTCGTGCATTCTCGGCGAGCAAGAGGCGACAACAATCCTGTTAAGTCGCAACTCACGGATGTCTTTCTTAATCATTTCCTGCCCAGGCTCCGAACACATGTATCTGTATGCACGAGAAACAACAACATTCGGCAGTTTTGATGCGAAGTCCGCAACTTCCTCAACATCTACCGTCGCTGCTATGTTCATTCCGCAGTGGCAAACATACACGCCTATGCGAACTTCCTCTCTTCTTTTCATTTTTTTCCCTCTCCCCTCGCACTCTCTTTCAAAAAACACGCACATTCAACGCAAGAAAAGCCTGTATTTCGGATGCTCTTCCTTTATTTCCTCCTCTATTCGCCTCGCAATTATTTTCTCAGGATGATGCAGACCCTTCACTCGCCTCGTCAAATCCTCAAAACTCTTGAATTCGCCCTTCTTCCGCTCTTCCAGAATCGCCCACATGAGCTTCTTTCCTATGCCTGGGAGGAGGTCAAGCGTGTGCAGTCTCGGCGTTATAGGTTCTGACTCGTTGAAAATGCGAATAAACTCGCTTTCTCGCTCTTTCACGATTTCCTCAAGCACTTGAGGCAGTGAAATCTTCGCTGTTGGCGTCAATTCTTCATACTTTAAACGCTTATTCACATGGTCAATCACATCTCTGTATCCCTCACCGATGTAAACTCGCTCGCCAACAGCAGGCATCTTCCCCTTCTTAGGCGTCAATTCCATCAAAACAAATTTCGTCTCCCCAACTGCCTGCACAAGAGGCTTACGCTGAAACACAGGACGAGGGTCGTCAGGATGCCCATACGGCAGGAAATCCAGAACCCGTGCATACTTCTCTTTACGCTCCTTCTCTTCTCTACGCCTGCTGACCTCCTTGAGCAGCCTCTCCAACTTCTCCCGCTCCCTCCTCCCCCTCTCCCGCTCTCGCTCCCTTCCCCACTCCCGCTCTTCCTGCATTTTATTCCCTCCTCTGATGCCTCTGAAAACTCAAAAACAGCAACAGAATTCAATCTTCTCCCTCTAACCTCTCTTTGCCTTCCTCTCACGCTCCCCACTCCCGCTCTGCCCCTGCTCACTCGTATTTCGCAACGCAGTCCAAAATGCGTTCAATATCCTCTTTTGAGAGCGTGAAGCGTTCTTTCGCATATATTGCCCGCACTTCACTCTCACTCTTCGGCATCAAATCTGCAATACGAACAGCTATCTCTTCGTTCATTTTATCCATTTTAAGTAATTCATTCACGAGCTCTCGTGAGCGTTTCGCATCCATTTTCGCAAATTTCGTGACATGTGAAAGCACTTTCCGCTTCTCATACCTCATCTCCGAGCCTGATTCCGCAGCAGACGCCCTCATCGCCTCCAATATCTCCTTCACTTCCGCAAATGTGAGTGGTTCCTCCGACAATACCTTCTTCACTATCATCACTTATTCATTGAAGAGAAAAAATAAAAAGTTTTTCCCGATGCGAAGCGAGAAGCGTGTGGCTTAAATTTGATTCTGCGCATTTATGAGTCTCTCTTTTTTCGCCATCTACACAAGCACTCCAGCGGTCATGCAAGCTTCTCTGCGGGAGACTTCAGCAGGTGCAACGAGAACATGGTCGCCCGAATGCGAAGCCCGTAAAGATTTGAGTGAGCGAAATGAGTCGCATACCTGCTTGTTAGCATACCCGAAGAGCGAGCGAAGAGTTCCGCACACAGCCGAAAAATTCAGTCATTTTTAACCACACCTGCTTTTTCAAAAATTTTCTGGATATATTCTTCATCTTCCTGAAAGAGTATATTGGGTTTGGTAGGGAAAATCTACCATTTTCCCAAGTTTTCTTTATGTCGTCATAGTTTGAAATCGAAATTACAAATATTCTCAATTTTATATTAATAACTTCTCCTTTTCTCTTTAATTCCCCCTTCACTCTGTTATTTCTTTTATATATGAGACATAAAATTGAATTTTGTCGTCATCGAAATTTCCACGATGCATTAACCCTTTTGGATCTACAAAAATCATGTTTTGTTTATTTTTGTTTTTAACCCAATATAATAAAATCTGGATAGAATTCGGAACTTATGAAAATCCTATTTCTCTTCTTGAGAGATTTCTGAGCAAAAATATATCTATACCCGAGCTTATTTCTATTTAAAACCCTCTTCAAATTGAGAGAATAGTTGAGGAGCGGAAAATAACGACGGAGGATTGCCTCGTTCTCGGTATATTGAGAATACATCGTGAGGTGGGCGGGTTACATGGCGATATAGCAGGTTTGCGTGGGGAAATAGAGCGGATACATAAGCGAATAGATGAGACAAACAAGAGGATAGACGAAATGAATAAGAGAATAGATGAGATAGGTGGGAGAATAGATGAAATAGATAGGAGAGTAGATGAAATAAGTGGGAGAGTAGAGGAGACAAATGATAGAATAGATGAAATGAATAAGCGAATAGATGGGATAAACAGAAGAATAGAGAGCAATTTCAAGTGGACGATAGGAATGATTCTTGGAACATGGGCGAGTTTATTGGCTATTCTCATCCCCATACTACTTAAATAGAAAAAGACGCCAGCGAATTCACTACCCTCTCATGCTCTTCCTCCCCGCTTTCCTGCGACCACATATTTTTTAGGGCTTTTTGCAGAAGAAATGAGAAAATGAGATTGAGCAGGGAATTGAGTGCGGAGTTGGAGCGAGCGGCGAAGAATGCGTTGAAAAACAGACACAGATTCATGCTTATGCTCTGCACTTCGCATCTTGAGAGCGATGTGATGAAGTTAGCGGAGAAATTATACAAAAAGTATGAGAAAATTGTTGAGAAGTTTGAGGAAGAGGTGAGGGGAAGGGAGAAAGAAGAGGGAGAGAAAAAGTCAGAAGGGACTGAAAAATCAGAAGAAAAGGAGAAGAAGGAGAATAAGAAGGTGAATAAAGAACTTCTAATCGTTGGGAGAACGAAATTTTTAGACATCGCTTCCGCATATTTCAAGGGTAAATTTGTGCATTTCGCAGATTCAGAACGATTGCTCGGCGAGACATACGCATCTCTCATTCTTGACCTCACGGAAGGCTTCCACCCGAACGACCTCGGAATCATCGTTGAGACGATTGCAGCGGGCGGCATGATTCTTGCGGTTGCACCGCCTCTTGACGCTTGGAGCAGTTTGCGAGGAAAATGGCACGAAGAGCTTGTGAGCGAGCCTTTCAGCCTCTCGCAAGTCGTTCCGAGATTCTACCGCAGGTTCGCTAAACGAACACTCGCAGCAGAAGGCATCATTATTTACGATTTTGATGAGAAAAAATTGGTGAAGAGATACGAGTTCGGGAGAGAAGAGGTAGAAAAGGATGCATCGGAGGCAGAAAAGGATATATCCGAGGCATTAAAGGCGCCAAAAGTGGAAATAAAAATACCTGAAGAGCGAAAGATAAAGAAGAAATTGTATAAGTTATGTGCGACGCAGGACCAAGTTGAATTTCTTCGCCTGATGGAGCGATTTTTTGAGCGGAAGAAGGCTCGTAAGGCGGTTATTCTCACAGCAGACAGGGGTCGTGGCAAGACAGCGGTGCTTGGCATCGTCACGCCTTTTCTGATTTCAAGGATGTATGCGGTGCTTAAGCGACCTGTGCGGATAATTCTTGTTGCTCCTTCTCCTGCTGCGGTGCAAACCTTCTTCGTTTTCCTTCGCAAGGCACTAATCCGCCAAGGAATGCGGAAATTCAAGAGCAAGGAGACCGCAGAAGGTCTCACAACCGTCGTAAGCACGAAATATGCTCGTGTGGAATATGTGATTCCGAGGCGTGCATTGGTTGAGAAAGAGCTTGCAGACATCATTATTGTTGATGAAGCCGCCGCTATTGATGTTTCTGTCCTCAGAAAAATAACAGAAGGAAGCACTTATACGATATTTTCATCAACAATTCACGGCTACGAAGGCGCCGGTAGAGGCTTTTCAGTCAGATTTTTGAAGTATCTTGAGGCGAATGCAGATGTAGAATTGGAGAAAATGCACATGGAAGAGCCTATTCGTTACGGCAAAGGCGACCCGATAGAGAAATGGCTGAACGATGTGCTTCTTTTGGATGCGAAGCCCGCAGAGTTGAGCGATGCGGACATTCGTGCGGTTTCTTCGGGCGAAATGAAATTTGAGCAGCTGGATAAGGATGCCATTTCCGAGCGAATTTTGCGTGAATTTTTCGGTATTTATGTGCTTGCTCACTACCGAAATCGCCCTTCTGATGTCGCAATTCTCTTGGATATGCCGAACCATTTCGCTTTTCGTGTCAGCGTGAACGGCAAAACAATATGTTCGTTGCATATTGCGATTGAAGGTGAGCTTTCTTCGGAAATGATAGAGAAAATGAAGAGCGGATTCAAGCCAAGAGGTCAAATGATTCCCGATTTGATGCTTAAGCACTACTGGATGGAGGATTTTCCGAAGTTGAAGGGTGTTCGCATCGTTAGAATCGCAACGCACCCCGCTTTGATGCGGCGAGGTGTTGGTAGTTTTGCACTCAGAGAGCTGCTGAAATGGGCTTCTTCTTTTGACTGGGTCGGTGCTGGCTTCGGCGTCTCTCCTGAGCTGCTTCGCTTCTGGCTCCGCAACGGCTTCCTTCCAGCACACATCACGCCACAACGCAACGAAATCTCCGGAGAGCACACGGTTGTCGTTTTGAAGGCGTCAAATTTTGATTTGGAGGCGGTGAATGCGGAGTTCGTCAGGCGTCTCGTAGAATATCTCTGCGATGAGTTGCGAGATTTGGAGACGGAGACCGCACTGGGTCTTATTCGGAGCATTAAGCGTAAAGGAGCGCCGAAAATCTCACTCGGAAATGTTGAGCGGTGCAGAATGCAGAAATATCTTGAGGGATTCAGCGCTTACGAATACATCGCAGACATTGCGAGACCGCTCGTAAAGGCTTTCTACTGCGCAGGAGGAAGTATTAATGACGAGCGAGATGAGCGTGTGCTCGTTGCGAAGTGCTTGCAACTCAAGTCCTGGCGGGAAATTGAGGAGGAGACTGCGAGAAACGCATACGCAGAAAAAGAGGTGAGAGAGGCAAAAGGGACAGAAGAAGCAGGAGAGGGAGCGGAAAAGGAGGCGGAAAAGGCGGAGGAAGCAGAGGAGGAGCGGAAGGAAGGAAATAGCAGTGGCAACGCAAGGAATGTGGCGGAGATGTTGAGGGATGCTCTCCGCTCGGTTTGGAATTGGTATGAAAGCGAGGGATGCGAAAAGGGAAATTAGGAGCTTTCCGAAAGGTCGAGTAGAGGAGGACAGAGGAGAAAAGAAAGAAGGAAAAGCAGAGGCGGAGGAGGGCTGTGTTTGGTATTAAAATAAAAGAGAGAAGGCAAGAAGGCAAAGGAGAAAGAGGAAAGGAAAAGGTGATGAAAACGGCGGCGGAGGCAGAAGGCATTCCCGAGTTGAACATCGGCATGGTAGGTCATGTTGACCACGGCAAGACGACACTCGTCAAAGCTCTCTCAGGTGTCTGGACGGACAGGCACAGCGAGGAGATTAAGCGAGGCATTTCCATCCGCTTAGGCTACGCAGATGCGACATTCCGAAGATGTCCGAACTGCGAGCCACCTGAATGCTTCACCGTGCATGAGAAGTGCGAGCACTGCCACTCACTCACAAATGTCCTTCGCACCGTTTCCTTCGTTGACTCGCCCGGGCATGAAACGCTCATGGCAGTTATGCTAAGCGGCGCAGCAATCATGGACGGTGCTGTCCTGCTCATCGCAGCATCAGAGCCTTGTCCGCAACCTCAAACGGAAGAGCATTTAATCGCCCTCCAGATGCGTGGCATTAAGAACATAGTAATCGCTCAAAACAAGATTGACATCGTAACGAAGGAGCAAGCCCTCTCAAACTATGAGCAGATTTGCGATTTTGTTGAGGGAACAATCGCAGAGAACGCACCAATTATCCCAATTTCAGCACAAAGAAACATAAATATAGATGCTCTTATTCAAGCGATTGAGGAAAACATACCAACGCCTGAACGAGATTTGAGCAAGACGCCTCGCATGTTCGTCGCCCGCTCTTTTGATGTGAATAAGCCCGGGACCCCCATCAAAAACCTGCGAGGTGGCGTGATTGGCGGCTCTGTCATTCAGGGAAAATTCAAAGTTGGCGATGAAATTGAGATAAGACCGGGCATTCTTGTGAGGAAAAGTGCAAAGAAGGCGGGCGAGTGGACGCCACTACTCACTGAAATCACTTCAATAATGACGGCGGGGAAGCAAGTGAAAGAGGCAACACCCGGGGGATTAGTCGGAATCGGCACTAAGTTGGACCCTGCGCTGACGAAGGGAGATGCATTAATTGGGCAACTCGTCGGTAAGCCAGACACGCTACCACCGACGCTTCATCGCATTAATTTTGAGGTTCAACTGCTTGAGCGAGTCGTCGGAATATCGGAGAAGATGCGTGTTGAACCCATTAAAACGGGTGAGATGCTCATGCTCAGCGTCGGCACCGCTACCACGCTCGGCGTCGTTGAACATGCCTCAAAAGACACTGTTGAGGCGAGATTGAGCAGACCTGTGTGTGCAGAAGTGGGCGACACTCTCGCAATCAGCCGAAGAATTGGTGCAAGATGGCACCTCATTGGCTCAGGAAATTTGAAATGAAGCTCACAATATATGTGAGGCTGATGATTATGCGTGTGTTGTTGCGTGTGTGAGCATGTGTGAGTGTGTTGTGCGAGCAGTGAAAGGAGAAAGAGGATAGAATAGAAATGAAGGGTGAGCGGAAATGAAGGGTGTGCGTGAGAATGGGTTCTACAATTATAATAACCTACCGTGCTTGTCAATTTCTCCTCTTTTTATCCTTGTTGACGAAATTAATTTTCCATTTTCAGCCTTCACATGCGGAACGCACACTATTTCTATCGGCTTCTTTCCCTTTTTCGCCCTCAATTCATTTATCTTTACGGCAACTTCGTAAGTTTCAGGCGAAATCACAATGAAATCAAAATCTTCTTCAAGCGTAGTTCCATATCTGTCGTTCAATTCAACAATTTCAACATCAACACCGAACCTATTACGCATGAACTGCCGAAGGTTTTCTGCCCTCGCCCTGAATGAGAGGACGACACGCTCCCTGTTCTTGCGAGCAAAATCGTCAGATGTGATGCCGACGACAATTCTACCATCGCTTCCGCTCAACTCGTAAGCCTTCTCAAGCAGCTTCTTATGACCTTCATGCAGCGGGTCAAATGTCCCTCCAATAGCAACTCTCTTCCCTGCGCTACGCATCTCTCATCCTAAACCTCCCCACAAAAAAGCACAGAGGAATGCGAGAAGTCCGAAAGCGAGAGCAAGCAGCGTCTCCTTACGACAGCTCTCCAACTCAAGACGCCACATTTGCCTCTCATTCGCATGCATTCTGCCATGAATCGCATACAAACGCACACAAACATGCAAGAAAAGGGTATCTGCAACAGAAATGGGGATGAAATATGCTGGATTAAGGAATAAGAGAGAATTTTTGAGTGCAAGTGGAAGAATGCTGAGTGCAACAGCGAGGGAATAAAAAGCAACAGAGACCTTTATCGCACTTTTTACGCCGTAATGGCGGGCAATACTTCTGATGTTGCGAGCAGCGTCGCCCTCAAAGTCCTGAATTCCCTTCATTACCTCTCTGCCGAAGCCTGCGAAGAATGCGAGTGCAGCGGCGAGAACTGTTGCGAGGCTCAAGCGTCCAACGAGCAGACCGCCGAAAACGAAGGGCGCAGACATCGTGAATGCGATGTAAATGTTTCCTGCGATGCCCGTTTCTTTGAGCTTCAAGTCGTAAGCGATGCCGAGAAATGCGAGAGCGACGGCGAATGCGAATGCTGCTGCGTTCAAAAGCGAGGCGAGTGCGACACCGAGAGCGAGTGCAACGACCGAAACTGCGAGTGCGGAACTCCTTTTTAATGCTCCTCGCACAAGCGGTCTGTCAGTCCTGCGGTTCAGAATGTCAACCTCAAAATCGCAGTAGTCGTTCAGGGCGAAAGAACCCGCCTCAACGAGGAGTGCAACGAGCGCACCGAGAAGGATGCGAGTGCCAAAATGCGACAGAACGCATGTGCAAGCATCGTCAGCAGAAAGAATGACGCCTAAAATGACGCCGACGCCATACATTATGCCGTGTTCAAGGCGAGTAAGTTGCCAAAGTGCGACTGCTTTCGTCCTCAGTCCTATTGCCATACCTCTCCGCCTCTCGCTTCTTCCGCTTCTTTCGCCTTAGATTTTTAGTTACGGGGCGATTTTGGTTATCCTCTTACAGTCCTAACTAATGTAGGATGCAATGAAACAAATGTAGGGCATAACAAGCGAAGGAATGAGTTGTGCTTTAAGTGCGAGAGACATCCTCACTTCCACATTGAGGGCATCTCACAGGCATCTTGAAAGGGTCTTCTTGAAATACATAACCGCATATATTGCACACGAAAAACACCTTTTCTGCGTCCAAATCCTCCATTTTAACCACTCACCGTGATATTATGCACGACAAGTGTAAGCCTTAAATCAGAAGCAACCCCATTTTCACCTTTAGAAATGTTCAACCAGCAGAAGTTCTTGTTCTTTCCCGCATTTTTTGGATGCTCACCGAAAGTATCTTCGTAGGATTTATTGAGGAAGCGAGACCAAGCCTCTGCATAAGAGCTGCGAATGGAAATATTCACGGAATTTAATGAGCGGTTGTAAACAATATATATAGGATCATTTTTTTGATGGAAAAGCATTTCTGTTGTCCCGCCTCCTGTGGAGAAATCGCCCGAAACATTTATTACAGAGATGAAAATGTGGCTGCAATTGCTACTATTAACAAAAAATATAGATGGATTTGAAATAATAATGCTCCCTCCTGGTGAATATTCAATAACTGCACCGTTCTCATAAATAATTTTGCGAGAGCCGAGCGTGTATTCTATGCTTCCGAAATCAATGTGATGGGATGAATTTTCAATAATTGTGATGTTACCCGCAACTTTTTTCGTGCTAACGCTTCCTTTAGCGAGGTTTAATTTGAAAGAAAGCGAGGGGGACTGCCCGAATGCGACCTTTTCAATGCTTTTTTGCATCGCAATGAAGGTATTTTCCATGCTTTTGAACGCAGCATTCTCCCTTGTCTGCTCAATAATGGGCATTCCACCCGCATAAATGACGGAAATAATGCAAACTGTAATTGAAAGGATGAGCAAATATCCCACGACTTCAGAGACACCTGCACGCAACAAGCACATGCAACGACCACCTCCTCCACACGACTCATTACATTCTCCTCAACCTCGCCTCAGACGCATACGCACCTTTGAAACGCCGCCGTAAGCGGTCAAACTGACGGATGCATTCGTCTCTGCGCTCATTCCGCTGAGCGTGTAGTTGAACACGATGCCTTTGAACGAGTAAATTTGTATTTGGTCGCTGCTTGCGTCTATGTGAATGCGGTATTGGTGCAATCCTATCTCTTGCGGTAGTGTCTCTTCAAATTCCACAGATGCTTTGTGCGGCAAAGTGAGAATAGCAGATGCGAGTTCGGTGCTTAATGCGTTCCCTAAGTCATTAAACTGCTGTTGAATCGCAACATCTGAAGGGAAATCAACAAATGCATCCTTGTAAAGATGGAGAGATGCGATGAAAATGAGTGCGGAAGAGGCGAAGAGAATGAACGCTATCGGAACGGACACGCCTTCACATTCACTTATTCTTCCTCCTACACCACACCTCCCTCTCCTGCTCATTTCTAATTTAAGGTTTCAACTGAATGAGCCTGTCAGGTCCGAGCGTGAAATTCACATTTTCACTGCGGAATTGAATGGTTAGATTTGCTATATTTTCAGTGCTATTATATGCGGAAATGCTCACATAAAAGCCGTGAAGTGCGTAAATTTTTGATACATTTTCGCTGAAATATTCCATACTTTGATTGAAATTGTCCTCATTTTCCCAAACGAGCTTTGCAGTTCTGACAGTCTCCTCGTATATTTCGTTGATTTCGTGAGCAGGGAATTCTGTCTCGGAGAGAGCGACCTTGTAGCCTGCGGAGAGAGCTTCGTTGAGTAGCGTAGTGAGGCTGACGAGACCGACAGCGAGTATGATGCCTGAGAGGATGAGCCACTGCCCCTTTCGTGCTTTCTGCATCTATTTGCGTTCGTGGCGAATACTTTAATGCTTGCGGAGAATGAAATTTTATTGTAGTTGAAAGTGAAATGAGGCTGAGATGTGGCGATGAAAGTGGGAATTCTTGATGGTTATGTTGATGAGCCTTCATGTTTGGGCGTTCCGCCGTATATTTCACCATATCCCCGCTATATATGGGGCATGTTGAAGCATTTAAGGGCGGATTTATGCGGATATTTCACGATAGATGAATTCAGAAAGGATGGAAAAGTGAGGGAAAAGCTTTCAGAATGCGATATTTTAATTGTAATTGCGGGTGCTGTTGTTCCTGGCAAGTATTTAGGAGGCGTTCCGCTCTCAAAGAGGGAGTTGCCGAGAGTTGCATGCGGCCGCATGAACATTCTTGTAGGTCCGCTGACGCTTGAGCTCACGAAAAATGAGCGGGAGGAACTGCATCAATTTGAAATCGTTGAATTTCCGTTTGAGGAGCGACTCTTTGAGCTTCTCTGCAACATTTTTCACGCCGACGCCGAATTTGACATCAACGAATTTGCGCTGCGGGGCGCTGAAGTTGTGCGTTTGCATCCTGAATTTCCGCATGTGATTTGCGAGATGGAGACATACAGGGGCTGCTACTGGTCTAAATGCTCTTTCTGTGTGGAGCGATTCCAGCGTTTCATGATGAGAGAGGCGAGGTGCGTGCTTGCGGAGTTTGAGCGTTTGTATTCGCTCGGCGTGAGGCACTTCAGGCTCGGCAGACAAACAGATTTCTTAACTTACATGGCAGACTTCAACGAAGATTTCCCGAAGCCAGAGCCTGAGAAGATGCGTTCATTTCACGAGGCAATCTGGCGTCTCTGCCCAGAAATAAAAACGCTTCACTTGGACAACATTAACCCGAAGACGATTGCGATGCACCCGGAGGAGAGCAGAGCGGTGCTTAAAACGATTGTTCGCTTTCAAACGGCGGGAAATGTCGCAGTTTTCGGCATGGAGACCGCAGACGAGCGAGTTGTCAAAGCGAATAATCTCGCAGCAATGCCTGAAGAGGTGCTTTTCGCAGTGGAAATGGTGAATTCGCTCGGAAGAGAGCGAGGGACAAACGGCATGCCTAAATTCCTGCCAGGCTTGAACTTCGTCACTGGTTTAAAAGGAGAGACGAAGGAGACTTATGAGAAGAATTACGAGTTTTTAAATATGCTTCTTGAGCGTAATTTACTACTGCGACGCATAAATATTCGCCAAGTTAAGATTCTACCGGGGACACCGATGGCAGAATTCGGCTACAAAAATGTGCGAAAGCACAAAAAATACTTCAAAATATTCAAGCGGAAGGTGCGTGAGTATATAGACAGGGAAATGTTGAGGCGTATTTTGCCTTTAGGGACTGTCTTAAGGGATTTGCGTTGTGAAGTGAGGAAGGGGAAGGTCACTTTTGCGAGGCAGTTTGGTTCCTACTCTCTCCTCGTGGGCATTATTGGCGAATATAAGCGGAATAATTATGTGAATGCGAAGGTTATTGACTACGGAATGCGTTCAATCACTGCAGTAGAGTATCCCTTAGATGTGAATGAGGCGAAGTTGTATCAGTTAGAGGCGATTCCTGGTGTTGGAAGTGGGACTGCTGCGAGAATTGTGGCGAGCAGACCTTTCAAGCGTGTTGAGGACTTGAAGGAAGTGGTGAGCGAGGAGGAATTTTCAAAATTGAAAGATTTTGTTTGCGTGTGAATGAGTGAATTTTGGGCGAGAGGGCGCCGACAGTTCTCGTTTTCGCTGCTGAAGGGGATGCGAATGTGCTTGGAATTCATGCCCTTGAAGGCTTAGGTCTTGAATATGACCCCGTTAGGATGGAGTTAAGGAAGGTTAAGGCGATATTGGCTGTCTGAGCGCTTTTTGCCCTCGTGTGCTTAACGCTTCTCCTCTCCGCTCCTTTTCTCAATCACAACGAAGCTTTTTGTCTTACTGAGCGGTCGGCATTCAGCGATTTTCACGAAATCTCCGACTTTTGCTGCGATGCATGGGGGGTTGTGGGCGTGAATTTTAGACCTTCGCTTCTCATACCTCTCATATTTCGCAATCTTACGCAGATATGTGCGTTCAACGACGACGGTCTTGGGCATTTTATCGCTTACGACCACGCCCTCAAGAATTTGACCCCTCACGGGAAGCGTGCCGTGAAAAGGGCAGTTCTCATCATCACACTCTCCCTCAGGCGGCTGCACATCTATCCCGATGTCCCGTGCCTTCTTTGCCATTTCACTACACCTCTCACTTTTGATGCTCTTCCCTTCACTCGTTTTTCCCTTTTTTACTTCTTACTGCGAATGCTGGAAACGCTTCACGCCGACGCCCGCAAGTTTTTTAATGCGGTCTTCAGGTCTCGCAACTAAAATATCGCCATTCACCCTGACTTTTATTCGCTTTCCTTCGCTTTTGAATGAGAAAACGAACACATTCCCCGCTTTCGGCAGTTTCTTCAAGCGACGCCTCTCGTCCTCAATAACAAGCATCTTCATCGTCTCGTCCACCACTCGCCCACGAATGCCCTCCATGCTCTTGTTCGTGCTTCTCTCAACCTCCACTTCAAGCCCTATCAATTCGTGCTGCAGAAGATTTGCAGGTGTCAGCTTCATTTCCACATCTTGCTTCCGCTTGTGCCTTCAGTTTTGCTTTTGCCCCTGCTCCTCTCACCTCTGCTCTCGCCCTTGCTCTCCGTCAGTCCTCACCCTCAACAGTGTAGCCCATTTCACGGAGAACCTTGCGCACGAGTTTTGTTTGGTCGCCTTGCAGTTCAATGCGACCCTGTTTCACGGTGCCGCCGCATGCGCACTTCGCCTTCAGCTCCTTCGCAAGCTCCTTCAAATCCACATCTGCGCTGTCAAGACCCTCAACGATTGTTGCGATTTTTCCGAAGCGGC
>Ga0190316_1000062_pt1 | contig 26945 bp, 24 predicted proteins | sample 48701112_MG_FD_161663 | JGI IMG/M metagenome (GOLD analysis project Ga0190316, IMG submission 161663) | Hydrothermal vent sediment bacterial communities from Southern Trench, Guaymas Basin, Mexico - 4870-11-1-2_MG | ecosystem: Environmental > Aquatic > Marine > Hydrothermal vents > Sediment ... | reverse complement strand
CGAAGCGCTCACGCATCGGCTCTTCAAGCGATTTCAACGAAACGATGTCCGTTGCTTTGACGAGGGCGCCTGCCATTGCGGTGTTCGTGATTGGGACGCCGAGAACTTCTCTTGCGATGCCCGTTGCATCTACCGTCGCCACCGCTCTTGCGTCAATATCCAAATCCTCAGGCTTCTTCCTCGTGTTCACGACCGCAACGCCTCCCTTTTTCAGCCTTGCGACCACATCTCCAACAGAAAGCAAAGAGGCGTCAAGCACGACAAGCACATCCGGCTCCGTGATTTCAGAGCGAATTTTTATGCGCTCCTTCTCGTCAACTCTGAGAAATGCGAGGACTGGCGCTCCTCTACGCTCAGGTCCGAAAGAAGGCATGGACTGCGCATGCTTACCCTCTGAAATCGCCGCATGAGCAACGAGTTCAGCAAGCGTAACTCCGCCTTGACCCCCTCTGCCGTAAATGCAGACCTCAATCATTTTTACCCACTCTCACGCTCCCGCTCACACACACCCACTCTCACGCTCTCACACTCCCGCTCTTACATTCACGCTCTCACACCCTCCCGCTCTCTCATGCTCACGCTCTCTCTCGCTCACGCCCTCACGTCCTCTTTACGATGCTGCATTTCCAAGAACTTCGTTATTTTTTTATCTGTTTCTCGCATCGCCTTCTCAATTTCACCGAGATTTCGCAGCGTCGCATTCGCATCCTCTTCAACAATCCCGCCTACGAATTCAACACCGTTCAGAGCAAAAATAGCGCTCTTTGCCGCAGAAATAACGGCGGTAGAAGCCTTCAACGCACATTTTCGTGATGCTCCCTCGCAAACGACGCCTGTTATGTCAGAAATCATGTTGTTAATCGCTCTCCTCACCACCTCTTCAAGCACATCTGCTTTCCTTCCTCTCCGCCCTCTCCGCAGCGGCGAGCCCCCTTTCATTCCCTCTGCCTCTTCTGCCTCCTCCGCCCTCTCTGTTTCCTCTGCTTCTGACGCTGCGAGGTAGTATGCGATTCCCGCCGAGAGTCCAACGCCCGCCTTTATTGCACAGCCGCAGATGGCAGAAATGAATCTTGTCTGCAAAGATGCGAAATTCGCAACGAGATGCGAGAGAGCAAACGCTTTCAGCAGCCTCTCTTCATTCCTCTCATCCCAAGTTTCACACGCCTTGAGAGCAACAAAAGGCAGACTCACTGTCAAACCCATGTTTCCGGAACCTGCGCATGTCATCACTTCCATCGGAAGCCCTGACATCCTGCCTTCTACCGCAGTCCCGACCATTATACTTGATTTTATGACCCATTCCCACGAATCCTTCCAAGCGACCTTCTTCTCTTTTCCCTCGCTCTCTCCTTGCCACTCTTTCGCTTCTCGCATCTCTCTTAATGCGTTGAAGAAGCATGCGGTTTGCTTCGCAGCAGCCTCTTCAAACGCCTTTCTGTTCGTCTCTAACGCATCTCTCAACCGCTTCTTCGCACCTGCGGGAAGACGCTCAACAATTGAAATGAAATCTTCAACACGCATCCTCGCAAGCAGAGAAAGGTCTTCCTCCATTCCCGCTGTTCCCTCGTGGTTACTGCTCTCACTGCCACCACCCGCCTCAAAAAGCACATTCCCGTTTGCTCTCACGCTCACGACGGCGGAATGCAAGCGTTTTATGAGGCACTCCCCCTCTCCCTCGGAGGTGCGAACCCTCGCAAGAATGAAAATCTCCTCCTTCTCGTAATCCGGAACGACACGAACCCTTCCAGCTTTGAGCAGGGCGTCTGCGGAACGCAGTTTCTCACGCCCCCTGTCGCCTGAAAGACCGCTGAACAACGCCAACCTCTCCTCAGGCTCGCAGAAAATACCGAGAGCAGCAGCAAGCGAGACGCCTGAACGCCCTTCTGTGTGTGGAATACCTGCGTTCAAAGCATTTTTGAATGTGCCTCTGTCAAGCTCCACAAAAACGCTGACGCTCCCTGTTTCCGCCTCTCCCTCGTTCTCCTCCCCCTCACGCTTGCTTTTCCGCTCTCTCAGCCAGGAGGGCAATTTCCCACGAATTGCGTTGAATGCGATTGAAGATGCGAGAGCGACGGCAGCAGGCTCCGTGCATCCGACGGATTTCTCAATATGCCTTTCAAAAAAGCGAAGAGCGTCAAATTCCCTCACTTGCTGCGAGTGTGCCATTTTCCTCAACCTTAATTTTTCATTTTATGCCATCTTCAACGCCTCTTTCGGTGATAATGAACTCGCAGGAAAGACCTTCAGGCATTGAACGGTGTTTTTTAAGTATTGCTCGCCTCCGACTTTCGCCCATTTTTTCCAATTGAACAATAATTTTTGAGAGATGTTCAAGAGCAAGCCCGCCAGAAGCACGCAACTTACCATTTTCTATGTCCATATACACTTGATTTGTGATAATTACTGCAATATCATGCTTTCGTGCAAGTTCCAAGAGATGTAAAATCTGGTTTGCGAGGCGACGACGCATCTGCATGCTCCGCTCTTCATTCGGCTCCAAGCGGTAGAAGACTGTTGCGGAATCAAGAATAACAAGGGCAACATCGCTTTCTCCCTCGCTCTCACCCTTATTTCCGCTTTCCTCGCCCCACTCATCGTTTGCCCCCTCTTTTTTTCCTTTTGCCTGCCCCTTTTTTCCTTTTTCTGTGATAAAACGCCCAATTTCAGCGATACATTTCTCTTGTTGCTCAAAATTGTGAGCCTCAAATACAATAATTCGCCTCGCAATTTCTTCAATATCACCACGATAACTTGCAATCTGGAAGAATCTTTCGGGTGAAAATCCCTCGCAGTCAAGGAAAATGACAGTCTTTCCGCTCTTCGCACACTCCACCGCTGTTTGAATGCAGATGTTTGTTTTTCCGCTTCCCGCCTCGCCGTAGAGCTGCGTGATTGTGCCTGACTCAAAACCGCCACCGAGCAAATCGTCTATGCTCCTGCAACCGCTCGTGTATTTCGTCGGAAATCTCATTTCGCCTCCGCCAGCATTTACACTACCTTTCCCCCTTTAACCCCCTCAAATAAAAAATCCTTGCTCACGAGAGCGGAGGATTCTGTCTTTTTCCTGTGGTTTCCATTTAGGAATAAGAATGAATGGTAGGCGGAAGGTGGTAGTGGACACGAACGCATTTTTCATTCCAGAAGTGTTCGGCGTTGACATTTTTTCGGAGCTTGAGCGACTCGGCTACACGGAAATTCTTGTGCCTGCGGAGGTTCTCTCGGAGTTGGAGCGATTGAGGCAGAAGCGTGGGTTGAAAGGGCGTGAGAAAAGGGCGTTGAATGTAGCTCTCGCTCTCATTCAAAAGTATGCGGCGGAAACGGAGGAGGCAAGAGAAGCGGAAAGGGTGCGTGAGAGAAGAGGCGAGGCTGACAGTAATGCGTGTGGTGCGACATCTGGCGGTGAAATGCGGCGAAGAATTTTCAGTGTGCGGATATTGCGTGCAGGTGGAGAGCAAGGGGCGGAGAAGACAGAGCAGGTGGCAGGCGAAGTGGGCGAAAATCGCAGGAAAAGCACGGACGAGGCGATTGAGGAGATTGCACTGCGAGAGCGTGCTGCTGTTCTGACGCTTGACGAGGATTTGCGTCGTCGCCTTCGTAAGAAGGGCATCCTAACCATTCACCTGCGAGGCGGTAGTTGGCTTGAGGAGGCGTGGTGAAGAGGCGTGTAAGGTAGAGTAGAGTAAGGGGTAAGGGGAGAGGAGGTGTGGGAGAGCGATGCGGAAGCTAATTTCGCTGGGCGAAGCACTCGCTATTTTGCTGCGGACTGCAAGCAATTTCACTGTTGGCGTTGAGAGAGTTGATTTTGACGCCTCGCTTGGAAGGGTGCTTGCGGAGGACATTCGCTCACCTTCGGACATCCCTCCATTTGACAGGGCTGCGATGGACGGCTTTGCGGTGCGTGGCGAGGACACCTTCGGTGCTTCTCCTGAAAATCCTGTTGTTTTGCGGAAGGCGGAGACGGCAGGAGGCAAAGAAGGCGAAGGCGAAAGGAAGGAAGAGAGTTCGGAGGAGAGCGTGAGTGTTCAAGCGGGAGAGTATTTGCCCATTCAGACGGGCATGCGGATGCCTTTGGGAAGCAATGCAGTTCTAATGCTTGAATATGCCCGTGAGCGTTCAAAAGGCGAGTTGGAGGTCTTCAAGCCCGTTCCACCCGGCAAAAATGTCTCATTCAAAGGAGAAGACATTCGTGAAGGCGAACTTCTGCTGAAATCAGGTAAAATTCTTAACGCTTACGACATAGGAGTGCTTGCATCAATCTCAAAAACGAGTGTTAAGGTGCGGAAGAGGGTGAAAGTTGGCATTGTTGCCACTGGTGACGAGATTTTTGACCCGAAAACGCAAGCTAAGGTGGAAGGGAAAATAGCGGATTCTAACTCTTTTGTTCTTTCTGCCTTGCTTTCTTCTGCTGCGGAAATTGCAGAACCCATTCGTTTTGGCATCATCAAGGATGATTTCGGCGAGATAAAGGATGCAGTTTCCCATGCATTGAGGCGTTGCGATGTTCTGCTGCTCACAGGCGGAAGTTCTGTCGGTGAGAGGGACTTTTCGGAGGCGGTTGTTAAAGAGTTAGGAGGTGAAATCCTCTTTCACGGCGTCGCAATCAGACCTGGGGAGCCTGTCGGCTTCGGGATTGTTTGTGAGAAGCCTGTTTTCTTGCTTCCCGGATTTCCAGTCGCAACGATTTCCGCATTTGAACTGCTCGTAAGACCGTTTTTGTGGGAGATGCTCGGCGTTTCCTATTCTTCGGATTCGCAGACAGCTGAACAAACGAAGAGGGCGTGGCTACACGGTCGCTGCGTAGTTACTGCGGTAGCAGCCAGAAAGATTCCCTCAGCAGTCGGCAGGACGGACTTCGTGAGAGTGAAACTGAGAAAAACAGAGGAGGGCTTCTTCGCAGCGGAGCCTGTGCGAGTGAGCGGTTCAGGCATACTCTCAAGCATGACGAAATCAGACGGATTCGTTGTTGTTGAGGATGAGAAGGAAGGAATTGCAAAGGGAGAGCGTGTGCTTGTCTGCCTGCACTCATTTTAACGCAAAACACACATTCGTTTCTTTTCCTCTTTCTTCTTTTCCTTCTCACTCTCCTTTCCGCCTTCTCCTTATCTCACTCTTGCGAGCTTTCCTCACTTTCCTTCTTCTGTCCTTTCTGCTTCGGATGCTGACACATAGGAAGAAGGGGGCGAAAAATTTAAGGCAAACCCTCCATCACATTTAAAGATGGACAAGAAGGACTTGGCGATTGCGGTGTTAAGCATCCTGCTCATCCTTTCTGTTGCGTCCTCGCTCGTCACTTACCACTACCAACAGCAAATGATTGAAAAACAACTGCAAATCATCAGAGAACTCTCAACAGGCGGAGCGACAGGCTCAGGCGTTAGCACTCCCCCCAGCACACCCTCCAGCACCAGCATACCCTCAACCCCAGCAACCGCAGGCACATTCACACAAGAGCGCTCAGCATCCGCAAATATCGTAGCGGTGAGAAGCGACACGAATGAAGGCGTAATCGGTAAGGTGCGTGTTGAGGTTAAGAACGGAACGGGCAGGGTGCTTGCGAACACGAAGCCTTTCGTTGAGCCAGACACGCAGTATTCTGTGCGGACTGCCGTTAAAGTTGCAACTAAATACACGCATTCAGACATGAATAGTATGGATTTCATCGTCTCTTTTGACATAAATGGCACTTTAATCGGCGGTCCTTCGGCGGGAGCTGCAATAACTGCGGCGACAATCGCAGCTTTAGAGGGAAAGAGGGTGCGAGAAGATGTCGCAATCACAGGAACAATTGAGGAAGACGGTAGCATTGGAAGGGTTGGTGCTGTCTTTGAGAAGGCAGTCGCAGCGGAGAAGAACGGCATTCGCCTGTTTTTAGTGCCGAAGGGTCAGCGTGTCGTCACTTTCTGGGAGCGAAAGGAGGTGAAGAGGCAGATAGGTCCTTTCTCTTTCATTCAAGTCTACTACGAGCCGAAGCGAATTGACCTCGCTGAATACATGCGTGGTAAAATGGATGTGCAAGAAGTCTCCTCAATTGATGATGTTGTGAAATATATGATATACTGAAACTGGTGTGTCAGGTGATTTAATAAGAATATTGATGAGAGAGAGGCGAAAAAGCATTAGAATTCCCTGAAATTCCCCATTCTGAACTCCGCTTTATACGGGTTAAAGACCTTTTTACGCTTGAAATCAACATCAAGATGGATTGCCCAGAATCCGTAGCGACCCTCGTCGAGCAGGATTTCAATGCGATGCGTCTCGTGAACGGGAGAAGAGATGTTCGTTGCCTTGCCGTAGAAGTTCCAGAGCGGGTCAATGATGAACCAGTTTGAGAGGTCTCGCCAGTCTCCTCCCGTGTAAATGATGCCGTAGGCGTGGACGCCTGAGGATGCCCATGCGACGCTCTTAGGTCCGAGATGCTTGAAAGCCACTCTGCAAAGGTCTCTCGTGTAATGCACGCACACCGCATTATTCTTCGGAGGCTCTATGCTCGTGTAGTGCCTCAGCCAAGAGACAACACGAGACGCATTCCTCGGCGGAATGAACTCGTTTAGAATGAACGCACCGCTCTTCTTCCGCTCAATCGTGAAGTTCGTCAGATTCCACACCGGAATCTCCTTCGCAACACGAAATTTGTAGTCAAGAGGCACTCGCTCCGCAAAATAGTAAAAATCTCGGTAGTCGCATTTCAGGTCTGCGTTCAAATCCCAAGGCACAAAACACGAGTATCGCTCGTTGAAATGACGCTTCAAAATATCTAAATCCGTTTGATTTATCACGCCGTCGTCGTTGAAGTCTAAGTCGGTGAGTGAACGCTTCCGCTTAATAACAAACGCAGGCTCAAAAACTGCTGCCACAGACACTCGCTCAAATTTCCCTGCTTGCTCCCCCACAAGCCTCTTTAAATGAATTGCGGAATGACTGCTTTTTCCGCCGCTACCGCAAGAAGCGAGAAGGAAGAGTGCTGCAAGCAGTAGCAGGAGTAGGATGATGACCTCACGCCTCATTTCCCACAAGCTCTCGCACTTTACCCTCAATGTCTTCGGATTTCATTATCGCAGTTCCGACGAGAATCGCATCCGCTCCCGCTTTGAACATCCGCTCAGCGTCCTTCCCGCTCTCAATACCGCTCATCGCCACCAAAGGCACATCCGGAAACGCATCCTTCAGCGAGGGAGCGAGCTCCTCAAACACCGCAAGGTCTACATCAAGCGTTTCCAAGTCCCTGTTGTTTATGCCGATGAGCGATGCGAAGGAGGCGTCAGCGGAGAGAACCTTCGCAACAGAGGTGCGGTCAACCTCAACAAGCGTCTCCATTCGCAGCGAGAAAGCGGTCTCTGCGAGAGAACGCAAAGCATCAACGCTCAAGAACCGTGCAATCAGAAGGACAGCGTCTGCGCCGTGAGCGAAAGCCTCAATCACCTGAAAATCGTCAAAAATGAAGTCCTTACGCAAAACTGGAACACTGACCGCAAGCTTCACGCTGCGCAAGTCCTCTAAATCGCCAAGAAACGCCTCATCCGTCAGCACGGAAATCGCACACGCCCCACCACGCTCCATCCTCTTCGCAACGCTCGCAGCATCAGCGCCAACACTCTGTGCGAGATTTTTCCCCACTTCGCTTTCTCTCTCTCTCAGCCCCTTCCTTTTCACTTCCGCAATTATAGCTCGCTTCCCCTCGCTTCTCGCTTTTAAAATCGCACCCCTCAAACTCCTACGCTCCTTCAATCGCTCAACAATCCTCCTTTTCCTCCCTAAAATCTCCTCTACCATCAATAAATGATTGAACATCCATATTTCGCCTCCTTCAGGTATTCCATTTTCCATAATTTTTCCTATTATATCAGATTCACTCGTGCATTTTGTTTTAAGCATGTAACGGGCAGGAGAAGGCGTTTCTACAAATGTAAGCCCGTAGAGCGTGGATGAATTAAGGTGGGAATATTTAATCTTGGGAATAGCATCAGAAGAGATTAAAAGGCAGATAGATATACAAATTCGCAGCGAAGAAACGAAAAAAGCATAAAGCGCGTGAAGATTTCTTATTTTCCCACCTTCTTCCCGATATTTCTCTCACACAGAGCTAAAAAAGGAAAAAGAAAAGAGAATAGGATTAATCCACCTTTTCAAACCTGCTTTCTATTTTCTTCAGCACATCAGGTAGCGTTGTGTATTCCATTTCCTCAAGCGGAAGGCGGTGAGGCTCAAATGGGCCGTGCTCACGCATGTAATTTGCCACTTCGTTTGCCTTTCTTCGTGCCTCTTCAAAAGCGACATCGTCAAAAAGGTCGGCAGGACCTACGAGTCTTCCGTTGCTTATTTGGAATCCTGCAGCGAGAACTCTCGGCGGACCGTCAAAGCGTGTGCATTTTGAGTATTTGAACGGCACGGGCATTATCGGTCCATTATGAGAGCCTCGCATCCAACCGCTCACGAGGAAAGGGCGAGCGAAAGGCTCCAAGACCTCACCCAGCGCAGGAAGCCCTGACTGCGCACGAACTAAAGCGACAGGGTCATCCTTACCAATATACTTACCAGCAATAAAGAACAATTTTTCGGTGCTTATCACAGCAACAGGCTCATCTTTCGGCAAAGGACTGCCTTCTTTTGGGAATACTCGCTTTATCACATATCTACTTTTAGCGCCGATGAGTGCAAGAATCTCATGCATCTCCTCCGGTGCATCTAAAAATACTCTGCGATGTTCCTTAATATCCCAGATTTCAAATCTGAAGCCTTGATGCATCGTCGGGTCAATTACGAGACCTGCGGTGTTGAAAGGGTCTGCGAATATGCGGAAAATCGGCAAATTGAACGCTCCAGGCTCCGTTTTGTCCATCATGAAAACAACAAGTGGCTCGGAGCCTCTCTCCGTGAACTCCATTTCTGCAATTCCTGGGCCCATTCCACGAATGTTTCCGCTGAACGCATCCTTCAACAAATCTTGACCGGCGCCGTGCAATTTCAGCTCTTTCGCAATTTTTGTCGCTGCTTCAAATGTGTCCCACGCAAGCTTGTGAATCTCCTCTGCGTCAACCCCTTTACGATGGCTCATTAACAATTGAAGGTCGTCTCCTGCGTTCATCACGCAATAATCTATGAGCAGTCCTGCGTCACGAGCCTCCTTTAACCTCTTCTCCGCCTCCTCCTTCAACTCCTCACGAACTGTTGAATGTCCCGGAAATCCGCCGACATCCGCCTTTATTAAACTCACCGTCACCTTCTCCCCTGTCATCTCACTCGCCTCTTGTGAGTCGCACATGTTAAAGGTTTCCCACGCTTACACTCCTCTTTCCTTTCTCCTCCCTTCTCACCGCTCTCCTCTCCCTCCTCACTGCCTTCCTTCCTCCTTCCCCTCTCCGTTCTTTTCGTTCTCTCCGTTCTTTCTGTTCTCTCCGTTCTCCCTACTTCACGCTCTCCTTCCTTTGCTTCCCGTATTTTTCAGCGGGGTCAAACACCTTCTTGCTCACGATTTCGCCGTTCAGCCTTCGGTAGAAGCAAGAGCGGTAGCCGGTGTGGCAAGCACCGCCTTTCTGCTCAACTTTCAGCAGAATCGCATCCCCGTCGCAGTCAATCAGGATGTCCTTCACAATCTGCTCGTTCCCTGAAGTCTCGCCCTTTCGCCAGATTTTTCGGCGACTCCTGCTCCAGTAGTGTGCTTTCCCTGTTTGAAGCGTGAGGCGTAGTGCTTCCTTGTTCATGTGTGCGAGCATCAACACCTCTCCTGTTTTGTAATCTTGGGCGATTGCATGCATCAAAACCTCTCCCTTGTCGTCTGTTTCTACACCATCAACGCTTTCTACGCCTCCTACAATGCCCTCTAATTTTTTCATTAGAGTTTTCTCGTCAAGCGTTGTTGTTTTTTGCGTCCTCTTCTCCTCCTCTTCTCGCTCTCCTTCTCCTTCACCTCTCATTTCTCTTGCTCCTCTCCTTCCCTCGCACTCCTTGCTCTCCTACTACTTGCACTTTCTACTCTTATATCTCCAGCATGCTTTTCATTCTTTTTTGCCATTTCCCTTCGCTGACGACGCAATTCTTCAATTGTCTTGTTCTGCAAACTGACAATTAGGTCTGCAAGCATGCCAAAAATCATTATTTGAACGCCTGAAATAATCATTAGCGATGTGAAAACGGTGAGAAGCGTGTGAGAAATCCCCTTAAGCCATTCCATTACGACATAAATACCTGAAATTATACCTACAATGATGAATAAGAGACCGATAATGCCGAAGTAGAAGAGCGGATTATGCGTTTTAACGAGTTCGTAGAGGGTGAATGCGATTTTTGAGCCGTCCCTGAATGTGTGAAGTTTTGAGCGACCTTTGCGTTTTCCGTATTTTATCGGCACTTCAGCGATGCGGAAGCCTTTTTTCACCGTCTCAATCGTCATCTCCGCCTCAATCTCAAACCCCTCCTTCGCAAGCTCCATCTCATCCACAAGCTCCCTGCTCAACGCCCTGTAGCCCGAAAGAATGTCGTTGAGTTTCACGCCGTATGCGAATGCGAAGAGTTTGTTCAGGGCGAAGTTACCGATGCGGTGGATGAGCGTGAAATGACCGCCGTAAGCGAAGCGGTTCCCTATCACATGCTCCGCCTCACCGCTGAAAATCGGCTCAAGCAACTTCTCAACCTCAGAAGGCTCGTAAGTCCCGTCGCCGTCAATCAGGACGAAAATTCTCGCATCCGCAATTTTGAATGCCTGCTGGACTGCCGCTCCTTTCCCTTTACCCTCCTGAACGACCACTTTCGCTCCCGCAGATGCCGCAATCTCCCTTGTGCGGTCTGTGCTATGCCCGTCAATCACGAGAATGTTCCTGAAGCCTTGCTCCTTGAAGCCTCTCACAACTTCTCCAATCGTCGCCTCTTCATTCAAAGTCGGAATAATAATGCAGACATCGTCCTTCCGCTCTTCATTCTCTCGTCCTCGCTCTTGCTCCCGCTCTCGCATTCTTCGCAAAATTGAAAGAGAGAAAGAAAAGTTTCACGCACCGCAGACATGCAACTCAGCGCCCGCCCTAAATTCCCGCCCGCTCCATTATTTTTACCATGTCAAGCACACGACAGCAGTATCCCCACTCATTGTCATACCACGCCAAGACCTTCACGAGAGAGGAGCCTTCCTCGCCAGCGGAGAGGACATTTGTTGAAAGTGCATCCACAACAGCGGAGAAAGGGCTTCCGATGAAGTCTGCGGAGACGAGAGGCTCTCTTTCAACGGCGAGTATGCCTTTAAGTGTGCTGTGAGCGTAAGCTTCAAAAGCCTCGTTCACCTCTTCCGCACTTACGGTGGCTGCGACTTCCGCAACAAGGTCAACGATGCTGACATCCGCAGTCGGAACACGAAGGGCGATGCCATCCATTTTTCCCGCAAGCTCAGGCATCACCTCACCGATTGAGACCGCTGCACCTGTTGTCGTCGGTATTATTGAGAGTGCTGCTGCTCTTGCTCGCCTCAAGTCACGATGCTTCTTGTCCAATATGTTCTGGTCGTTCGTGTAAGCGTGGACTGTGGTCATGAATCCCCGTTTGATGCCGAATTTTTCATTCAGAACCTTCGCAACAGGTGCCAAACAGTTCGTCGTGCAAGAAGCGAGCGAAATAATTTTGTGCTTCTCTGCGTCGTAAATCTCGTCGTTGACACCGGGGACAATCGTTGCGTCTACTCGCTTCGCAGGCGCAGTTATTATCACCTTCTTGCAGCCCGCTTTCAAGTGGCGAGCAGCTTCTTCTCCACTCCTGAAAGCACCTGTCGCCTCAACAACGACATCAACGCCGAGCTCCCGCCACGGAAGCTTCTCAGGCTCCCTCTCCGAAAGCACTTTAATCGCTGCTCCGTTCACTTCAATCTCATCCGAGCCACGCACCCTTACCTCGCCATCAAACCTGCCGTGAACGGAGTCGTATTTTAGTAGATGAGCGGTTGCCCTCGCATCCGTCAGGCTGTTCACCGCCACTATTTCCAAATCTGACTTCAACGCAACCCTCAAAAACACCTTGCCCATGCGACCGAAACCGTTTATGCCCACACGCACCATACTCTGAAATTTGCATCTGAAAAAATCTCGCTTTCTCCCAACTGACACACAGAACCTGAAAATAAAGAAAGTGCGTAATATAAAACGAGACTAAAAGGAGCGGTAGATTAAAGAGCGTCTGCGGCAGTGTTCCCGTATGATATCTGCTCTCGTAATTATTCCGAGCAGTTCCATCTCCCCGCTCCTCTTCTCTGGAACCTCGCCTCCTCCACTACTGCTGCTGACTATGCCTCCGCTTCCCGTTTCTCCCACGCCCGCTGCTGATGCGGTAGCGTCCTCTCGCTTCACAACGGGCAGCCTTCCGACACCGTATTTTTCCATTCGCTGCAGAGCATCCTCCAGAAACTCGTCTGGGTATGCAACAACAACCTCACGCACGCAAATTTCGCCAACACGAGCGTCAGATTTTCCCTCCTCACGAGCCCGCTCCAAGTCAGGAATGGAGACAATTCCGACCATTTTCTTCCACTCGTTCACCACAGGGTAAACAACATGTCCATGCTCTTCTGCGAAGTGCAACGCCTCCGCAACAGTCATATCTTCAGGAATCGTAATCAAATCCTTCGCCTTCGTGCATGCTTCTGCGACTCTAATGCCCTCAAGCAAATCAACGAAGAACTCCCTGCGGTGCGCAGGCGACTCCCTCCTCGTTTCTGTCTGCTCCGGGTAAATTGTCCATTTTCCGCTGAGCATGTAAGCGGGGACGATTGCAAGCAACGCAGGAACAAAAAGCTCGTAAGAGCCTGAAATCTCGCAGACAACGAAGAGCGATGTGAGCGGTGCGTTCGCAGCGGCGGCGAAAAAAGCAGCAGCGCCGACCAACGCAAAAACCCAAGGTTCAGCACCCATGCCAGGAAAGAGCATGCGGAATATTTCGCCGAGCATTCCGCCGAGAGCAGCACCAACCGTCAGCGATGGAATGAAAGAGCCACCGCTCCCCCCAGAACCGAGCGTTAAGGAAGTGGCGAGAATTTTCGCAACCGCCACACAGACAAGAACCGCAAGTGAGAGATTCCCGTAGAAAGCGAGCTGAATGAAGCCGTAGCCACCGCCGAGAATGCCTGAAGTGAGTGCGAGCTCAGCGTCTTCGTCTCCACTGAGAGCGCTCACGAGGAGGTATGAGAGGAGGAAAACGCCACCGACAGAAAGACCGCCGAGAGCGGGCTTAAAATAATTTGGCACTTTTTTCAGCTTTCTGAAGAAAAAATCCTTCACAAGCGCAGAAATATGAGCGAAAAATATGGAAAATGGAACGCATAACATACCAAGAAGGAGGAAGAAGACAAGAGAAATAGGCTTAAGCAGGAAATTTATGTCGTATTCACGCATTTCATATATGTGTCCGAGACCAAGGAATGAGCAAGAGACGATGTAAGCGGAGATTGAGCATATTAATGCGGGAATTAAAGCCTCAACTTCCATGTCTCGCCTGTAAAGCGTCTCAATGCCGAAGAATGCGCCTCCGAGCGGTGATTTGAATATTGCAGCGATGCCTGCGCCTGCACCAGCAGCGACGAGCCTGCGCCTCTCCCGCTCACTGAACTTCAATCGCCCCACTCTGCCGAATAATGAGCCTATTGTTGCGCCGAGCATCGCACTCGGTCCCTCACGACCCGCACTTCCGCCTGTTGATATTGTCAGAACGCTGCATACGCCTCTCAAAAATCCCTCTTTTGCTGAAATCTCACCTCTTTTGTTGTGAAATGCATCTATGAACACGCCCGTCTCATGAAATTCGGATGCCCGTTCCGCCTCAATGAAACGAAACTTTAGGATTCCGACGAGAATTCCGCCGAATGCGGGAATTAAGGCGAGGAGAAGCAGAAGCAAAGGAGAAGAGAATGCTCCTCTGCCGAAGAGGGCGTTGAAATGAAAGAACTCCTTCTCGTGAGCGGGAGCGGGCATCTCGTAAGCGCCGAGATTACCCAAGAAGTGCAGGAAAAACGGCGAAAAGAAGTTCAACGCAAAGAAAAAGAGGACAATTCCGAGACCCACGAGGACGCCGACGAGTGCATAATGAAATGTCAGCTTGCCCCATGTCTCCAGTTCCTTCAACTCGTGAGCCATTCCCCAGCTTCACCCTCTCGCTTCCAACGAACCCTCTGCACTCCCCTCTGCTCTCTTCTCTCGCCTCTACTCCTGCACTCTTCTCTCTTGAGCCAGACCTTTACTCTCCCATCTCCCTTCTCTCTCCCTTTTTTATTTAAAATTTTCCCTTCTTTAATGCTTTCTGCCGACATACTGCTTTTAACGAATGCGAAGAATAGAAGAATTAAATAGGTGGAGTAAGGAAAATGAGGAGTGGATGAAATGAAGTGCAGTAAGTGTGGCAAGAAAGCGGTGATTTATCAGAAGTATTCGGGTCTTTATCTATGCAAGGAGCATTTTTTGGATGATGTTGAGCGTAAAGTGAGGGTAGAGATGCGAAGATTCAGGATGATTGAGCGGAATGACTGCATTGCAGTTGCGTTAAGTGGAGGAAAGGACAGTTCAACGCTCCTTTTCCTGCTAAAAAAGATATTAGGGCATCGTGAAGACTTGGAATTTGTTGCGATTTCAATAAACGAGGGCATAAAAGGCTACCGAGAGAAAATGCTTGAGAATGCTCGCAAGTTCGCCTCTTCGCTGAATGTGCCTCACTTCGTATTTTCGTTCAAGGAGGAATTCGGCTTCTCCACTGACGACTTCGCAAATGCGGGGTTTGAGCAGGCGCCTTGCTCCTTCTGCGGTGTTTTGCGTCGCAAGCTGCTTGAGCGAAAGGCTCGTGAGCTCGGAGCGACAAAAATCGCAATCGCTCACAACCTTGACGACGAGGCACAAACGGTCTTGCTGAATTATTTGAAGGGCGACTTTGAGCGCCTGCTTCGCCTCAATTCTCGCAGAGAAGAGTTCATACCTCGCATAAAACCCCTCCGTTCAGTGCCAGAGAAGGAAGTCGCTCTCTTCGCAATACTCAAAAACATCCCTTTCAGCGTTTCAGAATGCCCTTATTTGCGTAAATCTCTCCGCTTTTCGGTGAAGAAATTGCTTAATGAGATTGAGCGACAGCACGCAGGCATCAAATATTCTCTCGTGAGAGGATATGAGCGTCTTGTTGAGCTCCTGCCGAAGCCTGCTTTTGAACTGCAGCGCTGTGAAATCTGCGGAGAGCCTTCCGCTTCAAAAATATGCAAGGCATGCGAAATGCTACTGCGTTTGCAAAAGCTCACAAAAAAACAACAAAAGCAAGAGGGAATTTAACAACAAAGGGTCATTCAGAGGATTTGATGCTTGAGGGGCGGAAAACGAGTTTTAAGAAGTTATCTACGAAGTTTAACGCCTCAGGAAGGAAAATAAAAACAGCATAAGCGATTAGAATGAGCGAGAAAAGGACAAAAATCCTCGCAATTATGTTGTGGGCAATGTCAAAACTATCAAGAGGTGTGCTTCCGAACAAATTTAAGAAGTAAGCGGCGCAGACAAACACATTTCTCAAGAGGTTCAACGCAAGAATCGTGGGAACAGAGACAAGAAATGCCTTCACTCTACGCCTCGCAGGTGCGGAGACGCCGAGTGTCAGTCCTGCGAAGAGAGCGACGCTCTGAATCGCTGTGCATGCCAAAATTATCTCAATCGGCTTGTAAATTTCGTGGAATGTTGCGGATTTTGAGTATATATATGCAGGGTATTCCGTATAGGTTGGGATATTTAGTGCATTCAAAAGCGAGGATACGGCGTAAGTATTTGCATAAATTAATGCATTTTTCAGAGCAAGAATCTCAGCAAATGAGAAATACACGACGGAAGCGAGCAAAGCGACCTTCGTTAGCGTGAAGAATGTGCTTTCAGATTGAGAGAAGCGAGTGGCGAGCAGGAAGCAGACGAGAGCGGAGAACGCAACGAAGAAAAGCGTCATGACTGCGTCAAATTCTTCTCCGCTGCGCATGTATTTAGAGGCGTCAAGAGATGCGTAAGAAGCAACAGAGAGCCAAGCGAGGGCGTTCGTGAGCCTGAACGCAACAAAGCTTCTCCCCGCTCCTTCCTCTGCTTGTGTGGGTTGCGAGATTTGCCAGAATTTGAGCGAGAGTGCGAAAAAGAAGAAGGCTGCGAGTGCCGAAATTTGAGACCACATGCTCAAGAGTTAAAGACGCATGTAAAAAATGATGACGGGGAGGAGCAGGACGCCCATGCAATTGCTCCTCTTGACGCCCGCATAGATGGGCAGTAGTCCGATTGAAGTCGCAACTGCGAGGACAAGAATGCCAAGCATTCCTGAAAGAATGAATGTGAGTGCGACAAGAGAAATTGCGGTTAGAAGAAGGAAGAGTTTGTAAGGGATGCGTTCAAGAAGCGAGGCGAAATTTTTTCCGATGAAAATCGTCAAGAAGTAAGCGATAACGCCTGCAAAAATCGCAGAAATGAGCAGAGAGCAGAGTTCAGTGGGCGGAATAAGAGCATTCCAAGCGTGAATTGGCATTATTTCTTGTATTGCTAATGCGATTCCGCTCCTCGCTTTCATCAGAATGGAAAGAGTTGCGAGGCAGAAAATTGCGTTTGCGGTATTTACAGCGCTTAATGTCAAAATCACATGCTCAGGCGAGCGCTCTTTACGGAGGAGCATCGCAAGCACGGTTGCGTGTGCTGCGGTCACGCCCGGAAGAAAACTCACGAGCGTTCCTGAGGCTGAGCCGACCGCTGCGCTCTTAAACGCTGCCTTGAGCTCCAAGGAAACCTCTTCTCTTTGCTGCGAAGGGATTTCAGGCGTGTGAGCGAGCGAGAAAAGGACAGTTGAGAGACCAAAAAGTCCTGTGAGTGCAGGAAAGAGTGCATTTGTGCTGAAATTGAAGAAAGGACTGTGCAAGTTAAAGTTCAAAATGAGCATTCCGAATATGCCTGAAAGCGTGAAGACTGCGGAAGATGCGAGAATCGCCTCTAAAGGCTCCATTATTTCGGTGAAACTTTCCGAAAGAATGAGCAGAAGGGATATTCCAATTAAAATGTAAGGCATAGAAGCACGAATGAATTCGTAGAAGTGCATGTGCGAGAGAAAAAAACTTGAAAGGCATCAGGAATAAGAAAGAGCTGATGAGCGCAAGAAAGCTTCCTGCAGCGGAGAGTTTCACTGCTTCGTATGCTCTTCCTTCAAGGAGAAGGTGGTGAGCAGGCAAAACACAGAGAGCGGTGTCGCCTTCAGGCGCTCCTACGAAAGCAGCAGGAATGAAAGAGAGGAAAGTGTGCGTGATTGATGCTGCTATTAGCAGAGATGCGAGAAGCATGGGAATATGCGTAGCGGGTAAGAAAGCGGAGAGCGAGTGAGAAAGCGCTGGCAAAAGAGAGAGCAGAATGAGAGCCACATTGTTCGGGTGTATTCCGGGAATAATGCCTGTTGCAGTTCCAAGTAGGACACCTATGAGTGAAAATGCGAGCAGCCATAAGAGTGAAGGCTCGGCGGCAAGCATTCCCATCTTTTCAAACGACTTATCCTAATAAACATAAAAATTGAACAACCATCCTCTTGGTGACGGCGGATATAATAGAAAAAACTTGCTTGCTGAAAGGTTGGAATAGGTTCTGCAGGATGTTCGTATTGTATTTTATCAATGTGGTGAGAAGGTGTTATTAAGATACGTCAAGTATATGAACCGAAAATCTTTTAAAGAGATAGATATAAAATGAAGGGAGGTCAGCGGGGGCAATGTATGCGTTGACAGGAGATGTGCTGTGCTTTTTCCGAGTCAGAGAAAGAATAAGCATATTTCAACCAGAACAGTTTAGGCAATCTTTGAGCAAGCAGGAAATAAAGGCATTAAAAAGGATAGGAGGCGAAGAAAATGGAGCAAGATAAAATATTTGCTGATATAAATCAAGAATGGGAAAAGTTATCAGAAGACCATGAAAAAATGGAGTCTTATTTCAAGGAGGTTTTAAGTGCTTTCCTTAAAGGTAACGATGTACATCCATCATACTTAATCACAGGGGTTTTTGGACAGGGTAAAACATCCTTCTTGTATCATATATTACGAGAAAGCGTTAATATAGGTATCCTCCCTATATTTGTTATTGCTCGTGATCTTTTTAAGAAAATAGAAGCAAAAGACTACGGTGAAGTAAAGGAGGGGATTAATAGGATAGTAAAAGAACTAAAAGCAAGCATTCAAAATGGTGATTTTTCACAATATAGGCAGTTTATAATATCTTTACCCTCAGAATCGCAGGAAGAATTAATAAAGTTTTATCAAAAGAATTTAGATAAAATATCGCAGTTTGATAAATTGGTGCTTTTGGTTGATGAGCTTGAAGATATATACAAAAAGATTAAGGAAAAAGCAGGGTCTGACCCTTTTAGAACATGGCTAGAAGACAAATCATATCTCAAAATTTTATCTCTAACACCATCAGGAATTTATGATCTTGGCGGAGCGGACGAATCGCGTCTTATAAAGTGGAACGTTCCTCCTGTCAGTATTGAATACATAAGAAAGCATATAGAGCTTTCAACAGGTAAAGCTAATGCACTCTGGTGGTTATCTAGAGGTGTTCCTCGTCATGTTATACAGAATTTACCGAAATTAAAAGGAATCTCAGAGGAAGATGGGAGTTACAAAATAAGTGAGACTTTAGAATCCTTAGAACGAATTGGGAAAGAGCCGGGGAGAGTGAATGCTGTAGAAATAAGTTCTATTTCGGATCATTCAAAGATTAAATATCTCATAGATTTAATTCCACAAAGGTCGCAACCTTATCAAGGTTTTCTTATAACAAAACAATTAGACGAAGGAGAGCTTTCAAACATATTTCAAAAAATGTTTGATTTAAAAGAAAATGATGAAAGAAAGTTAGCTTTAGTTGTGGCACACTACTTCAAACTCGTAGCAATGACCCTCTCTGACGATGAATTTATCGCATACATCAATGGAAATGAAATTAACGAATTCATGGAATTAGTTTTAGATATTCTGTTGGAGAACGAATATAAAAAGCCTGTTGTGGAAAAACAAATGACTAAATTATTAGAAATTTCTGAAAAACTAAAAACTAATCCGAATTTGTTACTAACAACCTTAATAACTAATTCTCTGCAAGGTTCTCTGCAGGGCATTTCATACAGGGAGAAAGTTGATAAAAAACTACCCTTTACGATAAATGAGATTAGAAAGTTATTCCCTCTTCCTATGGCAAACCCAATAATAAAATCAAATCCTGATGATGCGTTTAGAGAGATAGAGGGTAAAGGAATGCCTGTATGTAGGAATGATATTTTTATGTTTTTCGCATCTTATAGAGACTTTGAAAGATATTTAGCAACAGATGAGTTTAAAAATATCATTCTCCCAGAAGATAAGTATACTGTTATTCTACTTCCAGAGGAAGAATTTAGTCGCTTTGAAAATGCAATCAAGAATCCTGCATCAAAGAATGAACAATTTTTAGCATGGTTATTAAATCAGGATAAACTAAGGGTTGTAAAATGTCCACCTCCGATTAAGACGTTTCTACTAAGCCTGTACGGTTATGAGAGTAAAATTCCATATAATATTGATAATATTGCAGAAAATATAAGAACAGATCAAAATATTCTATTAAAAAAGAAATTTGAACTATATTATACAGCACTCAATGACCTCATTGAAGATAACAAACCAATTCCTAAACACTTCTTTAGAGGGAAAACAGAACCTAAGGGGTTAAGTGATGTGTGGGGAAGCACACAATTGAAGGAGGAAGAAGTTGCTGTTGCGGGTTTAGCCCTTTCATTTTACAATCTTATTCCTAACGATGAAGCAAATTTAATTTCCATTAGAGAATTATTTAGAACAAAAGAAAAACGGGGCGAGCTTGCTGATATTAAAGTTGGGAAAGGACTTCCTACCCTAGCTGACGATCTTTTACCGAGGAAAGATAGGCGAGGAAAGATTGTAGATAGTCCATCTGTTGATGACTTGAAGAATTTCTGGTCTGAAGATGAAAAGGAAAGTTTAGATAAATTATCAAGGTTATTAGATCTTCAAGATTTTAAGAAGTTAATCGATGATGCCAACCACAAAAGGGTATTAGAAGCTTTTTGGAGAGCAACAAGAGACGAATTTAATACAGTTGGAATCGACGAAATTAAAAGAAGATTAAAAGAAGTTATCAGGAAATTGGAATTTATACAAAATGTAGAATCGGAATTTAATAGAGAATTGAAATTACGCTTAGGATTAGGAGATCAAGAAGAGAATATTGTTAAATCTCTAGATGGGTTGAGAAAATTAGTAAATCTCTCTTTCAATAGAAAGCTTCCAAAATTTGTTCATAAATTATATTTAACCGAGACTTTAAATAAAATAGAGACTCCTGTGAATAGACTATATAGCAATATTCAAAGGGTTGAAAGGAAAGTAAAGGATTTAGAGAGGGAAATAAGTGGAGTTATAAAATATCTTTCTGATAAAAAAGATATTTTGGACTTTCTTTCAGATACATTATCATTTGAAGATATAAAACAGGAATTAGAAAATCTAAAAATAGTCGATAACAACCTTAGTGTCTCTGATGCAGATCGAGAAATGAATGACCGTGTAAAAGATGTAAGAACAATATTTACAAAACTTACAGAATTAGAAGAAGAACTAGGAGAATTAAAAGAAAAATTGTCAAAATACAACCTATTGGAGGTGAAATAAATGACCGAATTAATAGATACATTAACTGAAAAACTAAACAGAGCTCGTGAGCTATGCAAAAATTTGATTGAAATAGAAAGTAGATTTAAAAAACTTGAAGATAGCGAGAAACAAAGTCTTCCTAAATTTAAAGAAAGATTTGATGAAAAATCGCTGAGTAAATACTTAGAAGGGCTTCAACAGGCGGTTAGAAATCCTATAAGATTCAGAAGAAAAAGGACATTGGATGAACTTGGAGTGTCTGGGATAGAAAATGTAAAAGATGACGTATTCGATGACGATAACGTAGATGAAACAATACGTATTCTCAAAGAAATACAAACATATGAAAGATTGTTTAAAATAGTATCATCCAAAATATCTTCGTGGATTATCCAAAATTCAATAACCTGGGTGAATTCACAATTAAAAGATATCAGAGATAATATTGAGAGGTTAAAGAAATTAGAGGAAATTAAAAGCGAAGATGTTAAGGATTACATTCTACAGAAGTACATCAATAGAGAGTTAGATATTTACAAGATTTATGAATTTAGGAAAACAATTCTGAAAATTGAAAATGTGTTAAATCTTTTAATTAAAGAATCAGAAATTCAGCTGATAAACTCGGTCTATGAACTTATAAATGAAATTGAGGAATTTATTGGAAAGTCTGAAAGAGAACAATATTCAAATCTAAGGGATGCAAAGGAAGGACTTGAAAAAATAAAAGAAGACCTAAGACAACGATACGAAAAAATTAGGGATGAAATAGATTTCTGGCGGAAATTAAGTCCAGAATATGTGCCAGAAAGTAAAAATATAGACATTTTGACGAATAAACTTGAGGAACTGAAAAGAAAATGCAAAGAAAGATACAAGTCATTCGCTGTCTTGAAACAATTATATAACCAAAACCTGTACGATAGGGTAGAAAACTTAGAAGAATTTGCTCTTAATTTGGACGAGATAATTTCTTATTTCCCAGATATAAGAATAAAAAGCGAAAATGACATAGATACCGTAAAGAAGATACATAATCAATTGTCTTGGTTAAAAGAAATCAAATATCCCCAAATTGAAGAACTATTTAAGGGATTAACTTTTGAGAATGCTGAAAAATTCTTTGACAAAGTTGAGGAGATAAAAGAGGAGTATGACCGTTTGAAGGAAGACTTAAGTACTTATCAGCGAATATTGGGTAAGGAGGAAGAACAAATTAAGGATTTTCCTTCACTAAAGCAAAAAGTTGAAGAATACAAAACAGACTTGCAAAAAAGAATAGGAATAGGATTTGAATCCTTAATTAGATTCTTAAAAGGAGAGACGGAAGATATAGATGCTAACGCAGAAACATTAAGGAACTTTATTAAGACCGTCAAACCACTCTTAAAAGAGGTGCTAAGAGTATGATAAAGGAGGACGAATTATACAATAAATTGTTAAAGTTAAAAGAAGAAGGAAAAATTAATATCGCATTAAAGGATATAGAAATTATCCCTAATTATAAACTGAAGGATTCGCCTGATTTTGTATTAAAAGTAATACTAAAATTATCGTTACCTTTTCAGGATTTCATTCAAGATGGAGATACCTCTGCCTCTTGAGTTAGAGAAAACCGGAGTTCCCAATGCTTTAGAAGACTTGCAAAAGTTTATAGAAAGAGAAAAATTCAGTTTGATTTTACCTATGCTTGTAGTCTCCGACAAAAATATTTTATCACAAGAAAAAGAGGAAAAAATAAAAGTTAAGTTTGAAATTAAACAGATACCATACAGGCTAATATATTGAGTTAAGCAAATTAAAAAATTGAAGCGGAACTCCATCTATGCCAAAGCGAATGATATCTTTGCCCGAATGTAGAGCAATCAGAATTTGAAGCCTCAAGAGTATGTGAATGATGGAAGTCTAAGGATACATTGTTTTCAAAATCCAAAAATAAAAGAAAGCGGGATGACTCACGAGAGTCACGGGAGCAAGGCACCCGCTGGAGCTGGGGAGGCGGAAGCGGTGGAAGTCACTGTGGTCTTGCCTGCGCATAACGAAGCGGAGAGGATTGAGTGTGCAGTGGAAGAGACCGAGCGGGCGCTTTCTTCTTTCTGCCGCAGATACGAAATAATCATTGCGGAGGACGGAAGCACAGACAACACTGCGGAAATCGCTCGCAAGATTGCTAAGAAGCGGAAAAATGTCAGATTCATGCACAGCGATGAGCGTTTAGGGCGTGGAAGAGCGCTGAACAGAGCATTTAAAAAGGCAAAAGGCGAGGTTCTCGCTTACATTGATGTTGACCTTTCAACAGATATGAGGCATCTTCGTGAGTTAATTGATGCGATAAGGGTTGAGAAATACGATTTTGCGACGGGTTCAAGGCTTCTGAAGGCTTCGCACACCCAAAGGTCTCTCAAGCGGGAGGCGATGAGCAGGCTCTACAATTTTCTTGTGCGCTTGTTGCTCCGCTCAAAGCTGCGAGACCACCAGTGCGGATTCAAAGCGTTCAGCAGGGACGCACTTTTCAGCATTCTTGACGAAGTTGAGGACAAACACTGGTTCTGGGACACCGAACTGCTCGTGAAAGCGCAGTGGCGAGGCTTCAGCGTGAAGGAAATTCCCGTGCATTGGGAAGAGCGGAGCGGAGGAACGAAAGTGAAACTGCTCAAAGACAGCTTTTCAATGCTCTCAAATGTGCTGAAAATGTGGCTCAATGAAAGATGTGGTGTGCGTGGGAAGGGGAAAGGTTTTTAAGTAAGACTTGTAAGTTTCCCCTATGGAAAACAGATTTGTTGTTCTCGTTGCTTTTCTCGCATGTCTCGGAGGTTTCGCAGCAGGCATCGCATTCGGCTTCTCCTACGCAACACCACCGCAATCGCAGCCAACGCAGCCAACCGCAACCCCGTCGCATGTGATAAGTCCTGAAGATGCTGGAAATAAGGCTCTTGACTTCGTCTCTCGCACTTTCGGCGCCAAAGCAGAGCTAATAAATGTTTCAGAGGTGCGAAATGCCGAGCTTTATGAGGTCTCGCTGAACATTTCAGACATAAGAGGCACGCACAAAGAGAAAATTTACATCACAAAAGATGGCAGAAGAGCTTTCTTCGGCGGTATGCTCGTTCCAGAACGGGAGACAATCGGGAATTTCCTTGTCAGCGGTGAGGAAGTATGCAAGGAGGGTGGGAAACCTGTCGTTTACTTTTTCGGGCACTCAAGCTGTCCGCACTGCCTCTGGGAGCATCCGATTTTTGAGAATGTCACCGCAAATTTCACCGATTTCATTTCCGTGCATGACAACTTTGACAATTTCACCGCTGACGAGGAAGTGTTCTCGTTGTTCAGTCCTCGTGGATATGTTCCCACGATAGTTCTCGGCTGCAAATTCTACCGAGTAGGCTCTGGCGAAACTCAAGGTGAAAGGGAGGAAGAGGCGAAAGAGGAAGAGACGAAAGTCCTCACCGCTCTTATTTGCGAGCTCACAGGCGGGAAGCCTGAAAAGGTATGCAACGCTCCCGAAATTCGTGAGTTGCGTGAGAAGATTTGAGCGAGGAAAAACAAGGACGGAGATAGCAGAGGGGCAAGGGTAAGGACAAGAGTTATTTAAATTAATTACTCTCTTCATAAAGGGGAGAGATGAGTGAGGGCAATAGCGAAAAGTTGGGGATGGTGCTGCATTGCCTGCTCTACTCACGTTTCGCAAACTTCGCATATCCCCCGTTAAGTAGCATGGAGGTGGAAACATGAGCAACAAAATAAAAAAAGATAAAACGCCGAAAAGAATCTTAATGGTCGGTCAAAGTGGCCTTGAGAAATCGAAATATTTGGAAGAATTGCAAACTATTTTGGAACGGCAAGGGTATTCTCTTTCATTTGATACTATTGGCCATAAAATGATTGAAATTTATAATAGACATGGCGGAAGTGTTACAGAGGATACTATTCTTAATTTAGAGAGAGATTCATTAGAGCTTTTAGAGAGGCAAGCATGGAGAGAAATAATAGAATCTATGGACAGTGTAAATACAGATTTTTATGTAATAAATACTCATGTAGTCTTTCGTTGGGATCATGGACTGATTCCAGTCATTGATGTTGATTTGCTTTTGGACTACAAACCCGAAATTATAGTATGTCTTATTGATGATATTATCAACGTTCAGCACAATTTACTTAAAAGAGGGATATATAAATTTAATCTCTGGGAACTTTTTGTGTGGAGAGAAGAAGAAATATGGTTTGGAAAGTTTATGAGCGATTTCTTAAGAAAATTTGGAATTAATACATCTTTCTACATATTACCTAAAAGACAGGGAGCTACTCTTTTTTCACAGATATTACTGACTCCTAATCTACCTAAAGCATATTTGAGTTTTCCTATAACAGGAGCTCCAGAAAGTGTAAAAGAAGAAATAAAAAGATTTAAAGAAGCAATAGCATCAACTATTATCGCTTTTGATCCATATTCGATAAGGGATAGGGAAATCACATTTTCATACTATACCCAGGAAGAGGAGATAAAAGAAAAATTAAAAGAAAAAATAGATTTACTAAAAGAGAATGCCAAAATAATCGGAGGTGATTCTTGGGAGATTTATATTGATGACGATACTGTGCTTACTCTTATTAAATTTAAAAATCTGGATAGAATCGGTTTTCCTGAAGTTGAACTTCTTGGGAGAGAACATTTGATGACTATCAGAGCTATTGATGCTCAAATTATTGCAAGGGATTATTTACTTATTGATCAATCAGATTTCATAGTTGTTTATATCGGGACAGATGAAAAGGGGAGCCCTAGAATTTCAGCGGGTTGTCAGTCCGAAATAACATATGCATATAAGCATGGGAAAGAAGTTAATGTTATTTTTAAAGGAGGGGAGAGAAGGCTTAGCCCTTGGATAACCCAGTTCTCCAATGTTTTTAAAACCATAGATGACTGCTTGAAATACATTCAAGAAAGATATATACAAAGAGGTGGAAGATAATGGAAAAATATGAACTCTATATAATACCGGGAAGCGAGCATTGTAGAGAAGCAAAAGACTTGTTAGAGAGTAGCGGTATCCCAATAAGAATAATTGTGTTAGACAATAGAGATTTGTTAAATGCGGCCCCTTACGATTTAGGGATACAAAAAGCACCTGCACTATATGCGGAAGGACGATGGTATCAAGGGTTGAAAAGTATTCGTGAGTTTGTCTTGGCAACGCTGAAGAAGCAACGAAAAGATTAAATAATTAATTGCAACCCTGCCTTATGGGTATTTGGTTCGGACTTTCGGTAACTTCAGATACCAGCTTGCCGTTAAACGCCATTTCGCTTAAGGGGAGAATGAAAAGATGTCAAAGTTTATAGAGATTTATGTAGGATACGAAATAAAAGAGGAATATGTAAAGTTGGCAGAGAGGAGAATATACAGGAGGAGATAAATAATAAAACACAAAGTAATGCTATGAGTTGCTGTTGGAGTGGACGAGATGAACAAAAAAACTTAATCAGAGACTTTGATTTGAAGCAGGGCAGCTTGCGGCATCAATGGAGCGGTAAAAGGTAGGGAGGTGAGGGGCGGAAGCCGTGCTTCGCCACGATACAATGAATGAAAATGCAAAAATAAAGTATATTTCGCATCCTTTATTGAAGGAAAGGACGGTGGAGGAGCGGAAATATCAAATTTCAATCGCAAGAGCTGCAGAGAAGGCATCAACGATGGTTATTCTGCCCACTGGACTGGGTAAAACAACGATTGCTTTGCTTGTCATTCTGAAAAAACTTGAAGAAGCGGGTGCTTCGTTGAACGGAGGCGAGGAAAATGAGGGGGAACGGAGAGGGAGCAGGTGCGGAGCGGGAAGAGGCAAAATCCTTTTCCTTGCACCGACGAGACCGCTTGTGGAGCAGCATGCCGCATTCTTGCGTAATGTTTTGAATATAAATCCGAGCAGCGTGGTCGTCTTCACTGGAAGCATTTCGGCAAAGAAGCGCTCTTCGCTCTGGAATGATGCTCTTATTGTTGTTGCGACGCCTCAAGTGATTGAGAATGATTTGCTCGCTGGTCGTATTTCGCTTGAAGATGTCGTCCTCGTTGTATTTGACGAGTGCCACAGAGCAGTCGGCAATTATTCCTATGTTTTCATCGCTGAAAAATACAGAGAGCAGGCGAAGAAGCCTCATGTCTTGGGTCTGACCGCATCTCCCGGAAGCGAGAAGGAGCGAATAATGGCTGTTTGCGAAGCATTAGGCATTCAAAGAATAGAGAGTCGCAGCGAATATGATGCAGATGTCGCTCCATATGTGCATAAGA
>Ga0190316_1000061_pt1 | contig 27000 bp, 30 predicted proteins | sample 48701112_MG_FD_161663 | JGI IMG/M metagenome (GOLD analysis project Ga0190316, IMG submission 161663) | Hydrothermal vent sediment bacterial communities from Southern Trench, Guaymas Basin, Mexico - 4870-11-1-2_MG | ecosystem: Environmental > Aquatic > Marine > Hydrothermal vents > Sediment ... | reverse complement strand
AAATTAAAAACAATTTTATACTATGCGTAAGGTCAGTTACTATATTTGACCGTTTTCTTTTAAAGTTATTACTGTTTTGAAGAACTTACCTTTCTTTTTAGAAAGCCTTTAAAAATTCTGGGGAAAGCCCTATTAATAAATATGTTGACTTTTCTTTTATTCGTAGCAAAGTGAAACATCTTTATAGTGTATTGATCCTGAAGTACTTATCCGCATGCTCCTTATTGGGTATCTTTATGGCATCACTTCAGAGAGGCTATCCAGGGGGTGGCAAATCGCTCTAATTATGCCATCAAATGGTTTAGGTTTATTATTTTTCAAAAACACTCCTGTCTGCCCCAGGCAAGCCTGCAATATTTTGCTCTTGTTAGTCCATGAACAGGTCTGAGAAAAAAATGATTTTTTCAACAGCCTGTTAATACTTAAAACTGTTTTTGGCATTAAAACATTTGGATTTTTTAGATCATATTTAAACGTTTGTTCTTTTTGTTAAATTACTTATGGCCTGACTTTGCCGTGGCCCTGGGAAAGGAGATAGAGTTAATATTTTTTTACTCTGAAAGATAGGTAACATATTTTATAAAATAATTAAGTCCTGACCAAAGGGTAAGAAAAAGGGCAATCCATAAAATAACTATTCCCAATAAATGAAAGTTGATTCCCCAGTAAGGATAATGAAGAATTAGGCAAAAAATGGAGATTACCTGAAAGGTTAGTTTCCCCTTACCCCATGGACTTGCACTAAGGACAATTCCCTTTTGTGAAAGGATGCTTCTTAAACCTGTGATCGCAATTTCTCGGGCAATGATTAAAAATGCTATCCAGGCAGGGACTCTTTTGAGGGGGATAAGCATGATTAAAGCTGCGGTAATTAAGAGTTTGTCTGCTAGAGGGTCTAGAAGTTTCCCTAAAGTAGTAACCTGTTTTTTTCTCCGCGCAAAAAAACCATCTAAAAAATCAGTTAAAGAGGCTAATAGGAAAATAAAAGCACCCAAAAAAGATGGCAATTTTTGGGGGAAAGAAAGCAAAATAAGTAAAATAGGAATGGTTACCAAACGCAATAATGTCAGGTGATTGGCCAATGTGCTGATTTTAGTCATAATTTATTGAAGATAGTATTGATAATAAAGTAATACCCGGTTTACATAATTCTTTATTTCGGGTGTATAACCTGTTTGTGAGAATGCATTAGGACCCACAAAGTAAGCCGCAAGGGCATGGGAAAGGTTGCCTTGAAATTGATTTAGAAGTTGTCTCAAATACCGCGCTCCTCCTTCGATATTTTCTTCAGGTGAGAAAGGGTTTTTTACTCCCATATCCTTTGCTGTTTCAGGCATAAGTTGCATGAGGCCCATTGCTCCTGTTTTGGAAATGGCTGTATGGTCAAAATCTGATTCTACTTTAATTATGGCCTTAAGCAAAGCAGGAGATAATTCATATTTTTGAGCGATTTTGTTTATTAAGTTATCTGATATCTTGTATCGCCAATAAAAATTTTTAGGGGTTTTAAGGAATGATCGATACCCATGATGGCGGGGTGTATCAGTAAAATGCAAAACTCCATTTTTGTCTTTATATACATAAATTCCCGTCCAACCTGAGGATGCAGTAAATAGACACAAAAAAAGCAGGCTATAAAACCTTATCAGCCACTTTTTGCCAATCATCTAAAAACCTCTTAAGTCCAATGTCTGTTAGGGGATGTTTTGCCAATTGTTTTATCACCTTAAAAGGAATAGTGGCAATATCTGCTCCTAATAAGGCTGCTTGAAGCACATGGAGGGGATGTCTCACACTGGCTACAATAATTTCTGTAGCAAAATCGTAATTTTCATAAATAGTTATAATTTGTTCCACTAGTTTCATACCATCATGGGCAATATCATCTAAACGACCTACAAACGGACTGACAAAACTGGCTCCTGCTTTGGCAGCCAGTAAGGCCTGTAAAGGGGAAAAAACCAGAGTCATGTTTACACGGACATCTTTTTCAGAAAGGATTTTTGTAGCCTTGAGACCTTCTACAGTCATGGGAATTTTTATGGCTATATTGGGAGCAATTTTTGCTAAATCTTCTGCCTCTTTTACCATCCCTTGAGCCTCTTGGCTTATTACTTCTGCACTCACAGGACCTTCTACTATATGACAGATTTCCTCAATCAAGGAATGGAAAGGTTTTTTTTCACGTGCCACTAATGTAGGATTGGTAGTTACTCCATCTGCCATACCCATTTCCTTTGCTTGTTTAATTTCATCCACATTAGCAGTATCTACAAAAAACTTCATTTTTTTACCTCCTGTCGCTTGGTGTATTCTTCCTTACACTTTTGTGAACAGAAATAATAAACTTTTCCTCCAATTTTTGCTGTAATGGCCTTTTGTTTAGGAATATAAATCCCACACATAGGGTCCTTTACTAATTCGTCTTCAATTTGTGGAGGCAATTGGGAACTTGCTTTCTTTTTAGGTTTGGATTTCAAAAAACTCCTTAGCAACCAGTATATAGCAAAAATCACTAAAGTATAAAAAATTAGTCTCATTTCAATCTAATCACCCATTCTTTAAATTTGTGGTTTGCCCAAAGCTGCTTGAAACTTTGTTTTAATAAAGGGTGTATTTCCTGTTGGGCAATTTCAGCTAATGGAGCTAGGACAAATCCTCGTTTATGAAATTGGGGATGAGGAATGATTAAATTAGGGCAGTTAATAATTAAATCATCATATAATAAAAGGTCCAAATCAATAATACGTGGTCCTTTTTCCCAGGTGGGGAAACGTCCCAGAGTATTTTCAATATATTTTAACCAAAAAAATAGTTGTTGATATCCCAAATTTGTTTGAAGTAATACAACTAAATTGAGAAACCAGGGCTGTTTTTTTTCCTCTACCGGTTCTGTCAAGTAGAAAGAAGAGGTTAGTTTTATCTCTGTTTGAGGTAAGGCATTAAGGGACGCAAGAGCCTGTTTGCAATAGCTCCTTTTATCTCCTAAATTTGACCCAATACCCACGAATGCTTTGTGCATTTAACACCTCAAGTTCTGAGTTTGAAGTTTTTCATATTGTTAATTTTTCCAATCTGGCTAATGCTTCATAAATTTTTTCTTCAGATATAGTCAAAGACATTCGGAAAAAACCTTCACCTGGCTCACCAAACCCAATTCCTGGAGTAACCACTATGCCTATTTTTTTTAACAAAAGTTGGCAGAATTCCATAGAAGTATAATTTTTAGGCACTTTTACCCATAGATAAAAAGTAGCCTTAGGTATGGTTAATTCAAACCCCAGTTCCTTTAAACCATTAGCCATTATATCTCGTCTTTTTTTAAAAATCTGCCGATTTTTCTCTATTATTTTTTCATTACTATTTAGAGCTGCTATACCTGCCTCTTGGATGGCTTGAAACACACCTGAGTCAATATTACTTTTTACTTTACCCAGACCAGCAATGACTTCTGGATGTCCTACAGCAAAACCTATTCGCCACCCGGTCATGTTAAAGGTCTTAGAAAGGGAGTGAACTTCTATCCCACATTCTTTTGCTTCTTTGAGGGATAAAAAGCTTAATGGTTTATAACCATCATAATATAACTCGGTATAGGCAGCATCATGACAGACCATAATTTCATATTTTTTAGCGAAAAAAATGACTCTTTTAAAAAATTCCTCTTCGGCTACGGCTGCGGTGGGATTGTTGGGATAATTTAGAAACATAATTTTTGCTTGAGAGGCAATATTAGAAGGGATCTTATCTAAATCTGGTAAAAAATCATTTTTTTCAATAAGGGGCATAAAATAAGATTTACCACCAGCAAAAAGCACTCCAATATGATATACCGGATAGGCAGGCGAGGGCACTAAGGCTATATCTTCAGAGTTAATAAAGGCTAAAGGTAAGTGAGCAATTCCTTCTTTTGAACCGATGAGGGCTAATATTTCCTTTTGAGGATCTAATTTAACATCAAATCTCCTCTCATACCAATCAGCTACCGCCTTTCTAAAACTCAGCATGCCTGCATAACTAGGATAACAGTGGTTTTCTGGTTTCTCTGCGGCTTTTTTCAAAATTTCTACAATATGGGAAGGAGTGGGTATATCAGGGTCGCCAACTCCCAAGTCAATGACATCTATGCCGTTAGCTGTAGCTTCTGCTTTTAATCTATCTATTTCTGCAAAAAGATAGGGAGGTAACTGCTTAAGACGATTGGCATAAGAAAATTGCATTATCATTTCCTCATTAATAGATTTTTGCTGTGCCTCCTGTTTATTTTAATCCCAACACATCTAACACATCATAAATACCATTTTGTTTCTGGGTTACAATCCATTTAACTGCCCGTAATGCCCCTCTAGCAAAAGTTTCACGCGAAGAAGCACGATGGGTAATTTCAATTCTCTCACCTAAACCGGCAAAATAAATGGTATGTTCTCCTACCACATCACCACCTCGCAAGGCAAGCACTCCTATTTCTTCTGATTTCCTCTCTCCTACTATGCCTTTACGACCATAAATACCCACTTTTTCTAAATCCCTGTTCATCGTTTCGGCAATCAGGCTGGCTAGCTTCATGGCCGTGCCACTGGGGGCATCTTTTTTCATACGGTGATGCATCTCCAGAATTTCTATATCATAATCTTCTCCTAACACCCTGGCAATTTGAGGCACTATTTTAAATAATAAATTTACACCTACACTCATATTGGGGCTCAAAACGCATTTTACTTTATCTCCCATGGACTTTATCTCTGCCATTTCTTCAGGAGTGAAACCGGTAGTGCCAACAACTATAGGTTTGTCATATTTGCTGGCAATTCTTAAGTGTTCCAAAGAAGCAGTATGATAAGTAAAATCTACAATTACATCACCAAGTTCAATAATTTCTTCAAGATTTGCTGCTACTTTTATCCCTAATGAACCTACTCCCATTATCTCTCCTATATCTGTTTCCAGTTTAGGGTGGTCAGGCCGTTCAAATCCTCCTGTTAATTCCAATTCCTGATCTGCATGAACTAACCTGGCAATAGTCGAACCCATCCGACCGCATACTCCAGCAACGATAGTTTTAATCATGATGCTTGCTCCTTTAAATTGTTACTTTAATATTCCTGTCTGTATTAAAACTTCTTTTAACTTAGCTAAGTTTACTTCATTCATAGGACAAAGAGGTAATCTTATTTCTGGTTCAATCTTGCCCATCAAGCCTAAAGCAGTTTTAACTGGGATGGGATTGGTCTCTAAAAACATAGCTTGAAAAAGGGGAAAGAGTTTGAAATGTAATTCTTGAGCCTTTTTCAGATTGCCTTCAAAGAAAGCACCACACAAAGAGGCCATCTCTTTAGGAGCAACATTACTGGCCACAGAAATCACACCCTTACCTCCAATAGATAATGTAGGTAAACAGGTAAAGTCATCGCCAGAAAGCACAGTAATTTTATCACCACAGAGAGAAATAATTTCACTAATTTGCTTAAGAGAACCAGAGGCTTCTTTTATGGCCACAATGTTTTTTATCTCTGCTAATCTGGCTACTGTTTTAGGTAAGAGATTGACACTGGTGCGTCCAGGCACATTATAAGGCACTAAAGGGAACCCTGTTTTTTCAGCAATAGTTTTATAGTGTTGATAAAGACCTTCTTGGGTAGGTTTGTTGTAATAGGGAGTAACTAAAAGAGCAGCATCTGCTCCCACTTCTTTAGCAAATTCTACCAATTCTAGTGATTCTTTGGTGCAGTTTGAGCCTGCTCCAGCAATAACTGACACCCTTTTTTTAACTGCTTCCACACAAGTTTTAACCACTTGCCGGTGTTCTTCATGAGATAAAGTGGCTGATTCACCAGTAGTGCCTACTGGCACCAAACCATTAATTCCCTGTTCTATTTGCCATTCAATCAAATTTCGATAACTTTCTTCATCAAATTCTCCATTTTTAAACGGTGTAACCAAAGCACTAAACGCTCCTTTAAACATACTTGCCTCCTCTTAATAAAATTTATCTTTAAGCATAACTCGCTAGTAATGTTCTTAATCCAATATGATATGATTTTCCTTTTACTTTTTTAAAAACTGCCAAACAAATATTTTTATCCATCAATGCTATCTTTTTCTTCTTAAAACTTGCTCTATCGCCAAAAGTTGTATAATCAGCTTTTTGATAACAAATAAATCCTAAGATATTTTGTCTTTTTAAAAATATCTCTTCCACTACTTCTTTCCAAACCATGATCTGTTTTGTTTTATTTTTTAATCCCTTTTGCGTTAAAGTGCCGCAAAGTATTTCTATTATAATTATCAAGCATTGTTTCCCTCCCCTTTTAAAAATAATACAATCGCAATATTTTTGAGACTTCCTGAGTCTTTTCAATAAATTTTTAGCTTTAGCAGATTTTTCTGTTTTAAAGATGATGGTACTTTCTAAATCTGTAATTTTACACTCATTGTCTTTACAATCTTCTTTTTGTTCTAATAAATGTGACAATTCTTTTAATACAAAGTTGCAATCATTTCCCTTTCTAATCATTTTTTGATAAATTCCTTGTAAAGCAGTTTATGAATTTTACTAGAAAGCCCGATAATTTCATCTAAAACTTCTTCAAAACTTTCAGTGGTAACTCCATTGTTGGAAACTTCTAATTCTTTTACTTCAACATCTTTACCTTTTTCTTTAAAAAGATAACATCCTACTTCTTCAGGATTTAAAAAACATTTTTCCAATTTCAACTTTTTTCTATCTTTGTCCTCTAATTGTGAACTCCTTATAAGTACATTAACAAAATTCAAAATATGATCACTATGAGTGGTTATTAACACTTTTGCTTTACTTCTTACAAGCATACTTAGGAATTTTACTATCTCAAGTTGTGCGGAAGGATGAAGATGAGATTCAGGTTCTTCTATAATGAAAAGAGTATTTTTTATATCCCTCAGTTCATTTAAAAATGAGTAAAGAGGAGCCAATTCGGTTACAAGAGAAGAAACGCAATGGAATTCTAAAAGAGACCTAAATCTATAAGGTTTGTAAACAAATCTACTATACGTTTCTACACTTTTGGGAGGTTTTTTTAAAATAACCTTGCCATTTAGCAATTTCTTTTCAAAAAAATTAATTATTCCTTGTAAATCTGCAGAAATTTTTTTAGGTTTAGGAGTTAAAAAATATCTATCTAATTTAAATCTTTCTAGTTTGATATCGTTATAAGCCTTTAAAAAATCTATTGTGGGTTCTGTCAACTTCGTACCGGACATTCCACTCAATCTCCTCACAATTCCACTGATTATGTCCTCTAAAGCCAGAGCAAAACCTGTTCTTGATGCAGGGAAATAAAATACTTTAGGAGGGAAACGAAAATTAAAATAGATCAAAGGTAATGAAAATATGGTATTGAAGAAAAAATCAAATAAAATTTCAGAAGGCACTTTATCAATAGACATCTCATGATGAACTACGAATTTCCGCTGAGGAATTTTTTCATATTGTTTTAAAAAGTTTGATAATGATAAATTTTCCATCTCTACTACTACTTTTTTTAATGTAGGATTTTTAATATACAGTGGGAAAATTTTAGTCCACAATTTTTTAAAAACTTGAAGAAGTTGAGTTAAACATTTTTCATCCTTTTTAAGTGAAAAAACATAAAATACTTCGCCATCTTGCTTTTCCTCAGTTTTTTCCAAAAAAGGCTTTAATTGTTCAACAGTTTCTTTGATATATTCCTTTTCAATAATTTCGCTTTCTACATGTCTCCATCTAACACTTGCTAGGTCAAGCAGGGCATAAAATACATGCGCCACATAGCTTTTGTTTGTATTGTTCTTTCCAATAAAAATAGTTAAAGGTTTTAATGCAACGCTTGCCTCTTTAATCCTTGCCAAATTTTTGATTTTAATTCTCATTTTCTTAAACCTTTTAGGTTAAATGTTTTTCTACACATTCACGTATTTACTCATCTACTCTTCCAACGCTTCCCCATAAATTTTGCCCTCACAAATAAATCGTGTTTCTCCTTTTAAATATACCTTTGTTAGTTCTTCATTAAAAAATATTTCTAATATTTCTCCACTTTTTGTTTTTACCTTTACTGGTGATTTTACCTTATCAAGCTTAAAAGCAATTATAGCACTAGCTACTGCTCCTGTCCCACAGGCCAATGTTTCATCCTCTACTCCTCTTTCATAGGTTCGAATTTCTAATCCATTTTCAGAAAGCACTTTAACAAAATCAACATTGGTTCCTGCTGGCTGAAAATGGCTATGAAAGCGAATCTTTCTGCCTAAAGATAAAATAGGTGCTTTTTCTAAATCTTTGACTAAAAAAATAGTATGAGGCACACCAGTATTGATAAAATGGACTGTATAAATTGAATTTTCTATAGTTAATTTGATATTCATGTCTAAATCAGTTGGAGGTGGTAATTGCAGTTTTACTAAATTACCTTCTACCTCAGCCTGAATAATGCCTGCTTTGGTTTCAAAAGAAAGTTTTGCAGGAGCAATATCAAGAAAATGAGCTAGTCTAGCTGCACATCTGCCTCCATTTCCACACATTTCTGCCTCACTCCCGTCAGCATTATAGAAATACCATTTAAAATCTGCTTTTTTATCCGATGGACGTAAGATAATCAACCCATCCGCCCCAACCGACCATGTGCGCCGACAGAGTTTTTGAGCAAAAAAAGGGAATTGCTTTTTATCCAGCACTTTTTTCATGTCATCTATGAGAATAAAGTCATTTCCACTACCAGTCATCTTATAAAATGTGATGTTTTTCATTTGATCCACTCTGGGATTTTTTCCAGTCTGATTAAATCCTCATAACACTCCCGCTTGCGAATTACTTGATATCTATCTCCATTGACTAGCACCTCAGCTACTCTGGGGCGAGAATTATAGTTAGAACTCATCACAAAACCATAAGCACCAGCACTCATTATAGCCAATAAGTCTCCACTTTGAACCAAAGGCAGCTTTCTCTCTTGGGCGAAAAAATCTCCTGTTTCACAAATAGGTCCTACCACATCTGCAACTACTAGCGGTCTTTCCATTTTTTCCACTGGTTTAATCTCATGGTGAGCATGGTAAAGAGATGGTCTAATCAAGTCATTCATAGCGGCATCCACAATGATGAAAGTTTTCCCTTTACCTTCTTTTGAATAAAGGACTTTGGTCAGCAATATTCCAGCATTGCCCACAATAACCCTTCCTGGTTCAAAAATCAAGGTACAGTTAAGGTCTTGGGCAGCGGCCTTAATTGCCTGGGCATATTCTGTGGGATGAGGAGGGATTTCTTCTCCATAAGGAATACCTAAACCTCCACCTAAATCTAGATATTGCAATTTTAAGCCTTGGGCTTCAAGTTTTTGATAAAGGAGCTTGATTCTTTCTAAAGCATCCAAGAAGGGAGAAAGCAAAGTTAATTGCGAACCAATATGGCAATCAATACCTATTACTCTTATATGAGGCATGTGATTAGCCTTTAAATAAAGCTCTTCTGCAATCTTTATATCTATGCCAAATTTGTTTTTCTTCAATCCTGTGGAGATATAGGGGTGAGTTTTAGGGTCTATATCAGGATTCACTCTAAGGGCAATAGGGGCAATTTTGCCTAAACTAGAGGCTATTTTATGAATAGTTTCCAATTCTGCTTCTGATTCAACATTAAACATTAAAATGCCTATTTCTAAAGCCATTTTGATTTCATCCTCTGTTTTACCTACACCAGAAAAAACAATCTTTTGAGGGGAAACATCAGCCTTTAATGCTCGGAATAACTCTCCTCCTGAAACTATATCTACACCTCCTCCCAAAGAAGCAAACAGTTTCAGTAAGGCAATGTTACTGTTGGCTTTTACCGAATAGCAAGTAAGATGAGGGACATCACTAAAGGCATTATCAAACACCTTGAAATGGTGAGTTAAAGTAGCCTGACTATAAATATAGCAAGGTGTGCCTACTGTTTCTGCTATCTTAGTTAATGGCACACCTTCCGCATAAAATTCGTTATTTTTATAATGAAAATGGTGCATGGTTTCTTTTTAACCCATTCTTATAAAAATTCAAACCCTGTAAGTTTATCTATTCAGTCTAGATCCCAAAATCCGCAACCTCTTTTTGGATAAAATTTGGAAAACAGCGGGCTAAACTAGGAAACAGGTTGGGTAAAGATAATATGCATCTGAGTTTTTCAATACTCTGTTAAGATTGAAAAAAATAAAGGGGAAATTCACAATTCAAGACCTGTCGTCTTCCCTCTTAAACACTTAACTAAGGTATGCTAATTTTTCAAAAGCTGACGGAATTCTAAATGACTTTTGGCTAGAGGTTTGCCATAATTTAATTATTACTTTATAATAAACCTAATTATACTACTTGAGAGGGGATTTGTATGGCTATTGAAGGTCAAAAAATGGTTAAAAAAACATACTCCTTACCCCAATTTCTTATACAAAAGTTTGAAAATATGACCCCAAAAAGAGAAAGAAGTAAGGTAATTTCAAAAATCATAGAAAAATGGATTGAGGAACAAGAAAGAAAAAGACTGAGAGAGCAAATAATAACTGGATGTAAAGAAATGGCAAACATTTATTTAGAAATAGAAAAGGAGTATCATCCTTTAGAAGAAGAAGTAGAGAGGTCATTTAAATGAGAATTAAAAGGGGTGATATAGTTCGCATCAGATTAGACCCTGTAGAAGGTTCGGAGCAAGCAGGCGAAAGGCCAGCCGTTGTAATATCACCAGATATTATAAATCAACATAGTCCTGTTATTATTGTTGCTGCTATAACCTCAAAAAAGACAGATAAAATATATCCCTTTGAAGTCTTAATCCATCAACCAGAAGGTGGATTGACTAAAAAATCAAAAGTCTTGCTTTTACATATAAGGTCTATAGATAAAAGACGAATATTAGGTACTTATGGGAGCTTATCCGAAGTTACACTGAAGAAAATAGACGAGGCACTAAAAATAGCCGTGGGTTTAAAAGCGATATAATAGAAGGCTATCTACTTCTTTTTCAAAAGCTTACGGAATTCTAAATGACCTTTGGCAACCTGTCTGCCCCTGCCCGACGGCAGGCGGGCCTGCCTGCAGGCAGGCGGGGACAGGCAGGGAAGTTTATTGATGAGGAATTTAGCAAGCTCTTATATTTTATGAAGGAGAAATCCACATACTTATGTATTTTTAAACCTGTAATAATTTTTTAATTTTTTTCTTAGCATCTTCAACTGTCAATCTGGGTCGATAACTTGCAAGGAATGCCTTTTCTATATTGTCACATACAGCATTAAGGAAATTCACACCTTCCAATTGTGATTCATGTTTTTTAATAAATTTTTGTAATTCTTTTGTAACTTTGTTGAAGTTTGAAAAATTTTGAAGGGCTATGGTTTTCAAGATATCAATGATTGCATAATCAAGACTGGCGAAAGCCACCCTGAATGGCTTGGTCTTGATGGCTTAACGGAGCAATCTGCTAAGCTATAAATAGGTTGGTGAAAGTTAACCTGGAGGTATCATCGTAGTTGGAATTTTCTCTTAAAATCAATTGCGGATTAATAATTCAGGACTTTCCCCAGAATTTTTAGAAGCTTTCCGAAAAGAAAGGTAAGGTGGGCTCTTTAAAACAGTAATAACTCTAAAAGAAAAAGCCGTAAAGAGTGAAGCGTTAAAAGTAAAGTGTTAAAAAACTCCTTACGCCTCACGCTTTACGCCTATGAATCAGACAGACCAGTTTAATGTCAAATGTGGAGACCAAACCCCTGATTTTGATTTTCTTATTGAACGCCAAAAATTCTTAATTCATCAATGTTTTTAAAGATTAATGGCTAAATTTTGGGGAATGTCCAAGCCTCAGATTCCTTGACTTAAAACAGTTTAGTTACTATAATGATTTTTCATATGATATGAGAGGGGGTGGGTTATGGATGGCAGGTGTGAAGGTACACCCAAATGAGCCTTTTGAAATCGCTCTTAAACGCTTTAAAAAGGAAGTTGAGCGGGAAGGGATTCTTTCGGAGCTAAAAAAACGGCAATTTTATGAAAAGCCTAGTGTCCGTCGGAAAAAAAAAGCCATGGCTGCACGGAAAAGGCTATTGAAACGGCTGAAACGCCTTGGCCTTTTGCAACAGAGAGGTTAGAAATGTCTCTATATGAGGAGATTAACGAACATCTAAAAGAGGCATTAAAATCCAAGAAAACAGATGCGTTGAATACCCTGAGAGGGTTAAAGGCTGTTATTAAAAATAAAGAAGTAGAATTAAGGCGAAAACTAGAAGACAATGAAATTATTCAGTTAATAGCTAAACAGATTAAGCAAAGAAAAGAGTCTATTTCTCAATTTCAAAGGGGAAAGAGGCCTGATTTGGTAGAGAAAGAGGAAAAAGAGTTAAAAGTATTGGAGCAATTTATGCCTCCTCCACTTTCAGAGGAGGAACTTGATATAATCTTACAGGAGATTATTACGGAGACAGAAGCTATAGGTCCTCAAGATATGGGTAAGGTGATGAAAATAGCTATGTCTCGTTTAAGCGGGCGAGCTGACGGTAAAATAATAAGCCAAAAAGTGAAGCAATTTCTCACAAATATTTAAATGTAGTCAGCTTGTTGAAAAACCATATTATTTTTACCCAACCTGTTCCCTAGTTTAGCACGCTGCTCCGTTTCCGCACCCTTTGGGCTTACGGCTGTGACAGCGGTGTGCAGCGTGCTCTTGAAAAATCGAAGGTTGGTGAGAAAGAAAAATATTTTATTCCTTTCAACCAACTCTACTTTTTAAAAAGCCGATTGCAGAGTGCCATCAAGACCAAGCCAGTGACTTTAAGTATCTTTTTGCTGTTTTATTTTTTCCGTTTCCTGCATAATGAATAATATTACACAAGTCTTCTAAGCAAAATGGCTTGGCAATAAAATCCAATGTCTTTTTCTTTAAGGCCTCTTTGGTAGCTTCACTAGTAGCAAATCCACTTATAATAATGACCTCGGTTTTTGGATTTTTTTGTTTTGCTGTCTCTAAGATTTGAATGCCATCTATCACTTCCATTTTTAAATCAGTCACTATAATATCAAAATCTACTTCTTTAAGTCTTTCCAGGGCTTATCTATAAATGTTTCCACCTCAAACCCCATTTTTTCTAAAGTTAGCTTCAATCTTTTGCATACAATGGGTTCATCATCTATAACGAGCACCCTTGTTTTATCCACTTCCAATTTTTCCTAGTGCCTTTGCCAATTATTAGACAAAAATTGGTCTACATAATAATCTATGGCCTGATCACTTTTAAGCATGACATCTAGCTGGCGAGTAAAACCAATTAAACGGCCAATCATTTCTAGCCTTTCTGCTACATCTTTTGAGCTAATTTCCCTAATTCTGGCTACTACTAAATCTCCTTTGGTATTTACTCTAAAATCACAAACTTCTAGAATTTTAGTTAATAGTTGAGCCCTTCTTGTTCTTCTGGTAATTTCGGTCACCCCTCCTGAAAAACGAAAGTAGATGTAATTATCCACCATATTGTCACTCATATAGGCATCAACCATATTAAAATGATATCCTAATCTCAAACTCAGGTTGAGGTATTCTCTGGAAATTACAGCTAAATTAAGACCCAGATATTTTGGCGTAGAAGATGGGTTTTGAAAGCTGCTGGTTATATTTGACATATCGGCCTTAAAGGCTACCGCTACAGGCTCAATCTGCCACACCCCAGGGGCAGAAAGTCCTTTCCATAAGGCCTGCATGGGTAAGGCGGTTATTTCTTGAGGAGAAATGGTAGTCTTTTTTTGGGCCTCAGGGCTTAATCCTCCTCCCAAATCAATCAAAACTAAGTCAAGAGGAATCTTGGTTTTTAGTTTTTTAGCAGGGGCATTTTCCCAAATTGTCTTGTCCCTATGCAGCTCAATAATCTCAGCTACTGCCTTTTCATGAGCAAAGCGCAGAATATCATGAAAGGTATGACAACCTTCAGGATAAAAGTTGGGATCGTTGGGATCGGTAAGATTAAGCGGAGACACCCGAGATAAAATCTGTTTTAACAGCCGATATTCTCTGGTATCTTCAAAAGGACTCTCTTTGATAAGATAATAATCCAATATCTCTTTAACAATCCCTTCATAAACAATATTTTCTTCTGCATCAATTGTGATTTCCATACCATTTTTTAATACTTGCGTGGCAATTCTTGTATCCACTATAGCCGGCACCCTGAATTCTCTGGCTAAAGAAGCCATGTGTCCAGTAGGACTACCGATATCGGTTAAAATGGCAGCTACCTTATGCATAATACGTCCAAAGCGAGGGGATGCCCTTCGCGTCACCAAAACTCCTCCTTGCGGAAAGTTGACAATGTCTTCATCGGTTTCTACTACAAAGACCTTACCGGCAGCAATCCCTCGCTGGGCAATAACTCCATTTTTCTCTAAAAGAACCTGGTATTTATCTCTTAAGGCTGAAATTCCTACTGAAGTCTTACTGGGCTCAGTAATCCCTTGTAAGGGACGGATTTGAAGGATATATAATTTCCCTTTTTGGTCATAACTCCATTCAATATCTTGAGGTTTTTTAAAATAGCGTTCTAATTTAAGCGCCACTTCCACCAACTCTTTAATTTGTTCTTCGGTTAAGCAGGGATTGGCAGAGACCTCTGTTTCCATAGTTCCTCCTTCAGGACGAGCCAAAAGCATTTTCTTTTTAGAACTAATTTTTTGCTCTAAAATAGGGTAAGGAGGGTCTCGTGAAATCTTAAAACGGTCAAGGCTCACACTTCCTTCAACCACAGTTTTGCCCAATCCCCAATTGGCATTTATGAGCAGGGTGTTTGAAGAAGGATCTGTAGGGTCTATAGTATAAATTACGCCACTAACACTAGCTGCAATCATTTCCAGGCACAGAACGGCCATAGACAATTCTAGGGGAGAAAAACCTTTATGATAGGCATAGGTCATTGCCCTGGGAGTAAAAAGACTGGCCAAAACCCTTTTATAGGCATTAAAGGTTTCATCCTTAGGGACATTTAGTTCTGATTCAAATTGGCCAGCGAAACTATATTCGCTATCTTCCCCTACAGCACTGCTTCTTACAGCAAAGAGGACATTTTTATGCCCGGCGATCTTGTGTATGGCCTTTTCCATTTCTGCCTTGAGGTCCGGAGGCAACTCTGCCTTGATAAAAAGAGACCTAATTTCACTGGATATTCCTTCAGTATTTTTCTCTCCTTCTGCATCCCAAAGCTTCAAGAGTCTTTCAATCTTTTCATTCAGCTCATTATAATCCAAAAATCGCTTATAGGCAGTAATAGCGATGGCAAATCCATCTGGCGTAGAATAATTAAGCTTATTTCTAACTTCTCCCAAACGAGCCGCTTTGTTACCAACAACATCGGCAATGGCTTCGTTTAAGTCATTCATGAAGATCACAAGGTCTTCTATCAGGGTATAGCTCTTACCTTCTATTAATGCCCGCAATTGAGTATTGATATCCTCAAATCGATCATAGAGTTTGATATACTTGTTAGAAGAAATTATGTTCAGATTGTAAATTACTTTATAGATGGTATTTGCCAATTCGTTATAGGAGTTAATGATATATGTTTTATCAAAGATATAATCCCCACTCAGTTTTTCTCCCATATCAGCCACAATTTCTAACGCCCGATTGTTGTTATTAAGGAGTTCTCTAAAACGGGCAAAAATACTTCTGAAAGCAACCTCACCTGATATTCTAGGTGGTTCTTTGTGAAAGAATTTCTCTTTAATTCTTTTTAAAATACCCAACATTGAATTTCCAAAACTTGAGATTATACTTTCTTAATATCCTCCTTTAAAACCAAAAACAAATTTATCACAAATCCGATAGTAATGGCTAGTGCCACTGCTAGAATACCATAAAGTAAAAAATGTTGAAAGGCTAATCTACAACAGAAGGCAGGAAAGCCTACCAGCTTCATAGGAAAAAACGCAAATTATAGACCAATCATATTAGAAGTGAATTATCTTAAATAAATCTTAAAAGAAACTTTTAAAAACTGTTTCAAAAATGTTTCATTCTTATTTTAGTGTTTTATATTGAAACAAACTATAATAAACTTTCTTTAATTTTCGCCATAAGGTAGTTCGGAAAAGTGTAATGTTTCTTTTTTTCGAGAAACCTGTCAAATAGAATAAAAGGATTGACTTTTTAATCTTTTTATTCTATAATGCGTTTCATTATTGAAACAAAGGAGGTGAGAAGATGAAACGTTTTTCCGTGGTGTGGGCTGTAATGTGTTGGTTATTCTATCCTGTAGTGCTTTTAGGAGGTGAAGGTGGTAAGGAACCTCTTCACCACATAGCAGATGTTAGCAAAGCCACGAATTTTTTCACTAGATGGCTGGCTCAGACTTACAACGAGCAGAGGCTTATTCACTCAATTGCTGGTATTGCGTTTATGACAGTCATGGGCGTTCTCCTTGCCTATCTTACGGAATGGCTTATGGGGCTTTTAGGCTATAAGGCTGAAAGGATGGAACATAAAGAATAAGGGGGAAACAAAATGGATTTCTTTCATATCTATCTACCAATTGCAGGAATGGAATTTAACATTCTTATTTTATTAGCAATAGGTTTTTGTCTAGGAGTTATGGGTGGATTTTTTGGTATGGGAGGCGGTTGGATTGTTACACCGGCTTTAAATATATTTGGTTTTAATATGGCTTTGGCTATCGGCACGGATTTACTTCACATTTATGGTAAGTCAATTGTGGCCGTAAAGAAGCATGCCAAATTGGGTAATGTGGACGTTGCTTTAGGTCTTCTTGTTTCCCTGGGTATGATGGTAGGCGTGGAACTAGGTGCTAGAATCGTTATGTTTTTAAGTGCTAAAGGCTTGGCTGGACCTATTATCAGATACATCTATATGGGTTTGTTGTGTTTTTTGGGTCTTTATATCCTCTATGATTATTTCTCTGCAACCAAAAAAAGGGAAGCAGTTAAAGTAGAAACCAAAACCACAAAAGCCGGTCTGGCAGCTAAAATTCAACATATAAATATTCCACCTATGATCTATCTCAAGGCAAGTGATGTAAAAGTTTCTTTTTGGGTATTGGCAATTATTGGTGTTTTAATTGGTATTATGGCTGGTTTCATGGGAGTAGGCGGTGGCTTTGCCCTGGTGCCTGCCTTTATTTACGTAGTAGGAGTGCCTACGGCTGTGGCGGTAGGTTCCAGTCTCCTTTGCTGTATTATTTCTGGCGCTTATGGTGGCTTTAGTTATTCTATGAAAGGGAGAGTGGAAGTTGTTGCCGCCATGATATTATTGTTAGGTGCCTGTATTGGAGCTCAAATTGGAGCCTCGGCTATAAAATATGTAAGGGGCTACGGAATTAGATTGCTTTATGGCATTATGCTTCTTTTAGCAGCATTTTCTGTATTTTTGCGCCAGATGGAAATGGCCAAAATTGCTGGGATAGTAGTTTTAGGAGCAGCATTGGCTATTTCAGGAATTATTACTTTGTTTTTGATTAAAGGTCTTATTACCGAAAGGGCCTAAACGAAAAGGAGGAAATAATGAAAATTTTAGTCCCTGTAGATGGCTCAAAATATGCCCTTAAGGCAGCCAAAGAAGCTGCTATGTTGGCTAAGGCCTTTGGGGCAAGCGTAATAATAGTTTCCGTAGCACCAGATATAGGGTCATGGGAATTAGGTTATGATGTTAAAGGAAAAATGGAAAAAGAGGCCCACAAAAGTGTTGAAGAAGCAAAGAATTTTGTAAAAGAACAAGGAATAGATGATGTAAAAGGTATTGTTTTGAGTGGTGTTCCTGTAGCAGAGGGCATATTAAAAACAGCACAAGATGAAAAAATAGATATTATCATCATGGGTAGTCATGGCCGGACAGGACTGACCAGGTTTATGTTAGGCAGTGTAGCGCAAAAGGTGGTAACTCATGCTACCTGCTCGGTATTGGTGGTAAAATCACCCTTAGGGTGAAAGGTTGTTTGTTCAAGTTAAGGTGGTGACGATCCGTCAGAGGGTGAATCGCGAGAGTGTTTGGTATATATTCTCTACTTGATGATTTTATGAAGCCTTATTAACTATTGTGGTGTAGATAAAATCACCCAAAACTTCATTTTTTTAGAAAAATACACCGATTTTTTAAATGATATTTTAGAAATTAGAAGATATGAGAAAAATTTTCTTTTATATTATGAGAACGAAAGCTACAAAAACATCCTGGATTATTTAGAAAGAACAAGGAGATTTTTAAAGAGAAACAAAGACCAAATTTGTCATTTTATAGGCGAAAAGGCATATAAAAATTAACTAAGGAGAAAGATGGCCTCTTTGGGGACTTTCACTATCATATTACCCATTAAAAAGGATGTCAAACAAGGCTGAAGTTGTTATCATAGACGGCGAAAAAATTGTTTGTAACCGTTTAAAAAGGATCTTTAGTAAAGAAGGCTATGAGGTTGTAGCCTTTTTGCGGGGGCAAGAAGCTTTAAAATACATTACCTTTAATCACCCTGCGATTGTACTATTAGACCTCAAATTGCCGGATATAGATGGTCTGGAAATCTTGGAAAAAATCAAGTCAATTTCACCTGAGACCGAAGTAATCATTATGACAGGTTATGCCTCTATAGAAACGGCCGTAGAAGCTATCAAAAAAGCTGCCTTTCATTATCTTACTAAGCCACTTAAACTAGAAGAATTGAAGTTGCTAGTCAAAAAGGCTGAAGAAAAGATTTCTCTTCAAGAAGAAAATCGTCGGCTCAAGGAGGCCATTGCCCGTTACACCTTTGTGGACCTGGTAGGAAAAAGTTTAAAAATGCAAAAGATATATAAGCTCATTATGAAGGTTTCTCAGGTAGATTGTAATGTGCTCATTCAAGGCGAGAGTGGAACGGGAAAGGAGCTTGTAGCCAGGGCTATCCATTATAACAGCCCTCGGAAGAACGGTCCATTTGTGCCATTTAATTGCGGTGCTTTTACTGAGGAATTAATTGCCAGTGAACTCTTTGGGTATGAGAAAGGGGCATTTACTGGTACCTATCGGACTAAAATTGGCCTTCTAGAAGCGGCCAATGGGGGCACGGTATTTTTAGATGAAGTGTCCGAAATGAGTCTCCCTATGCAGGTAAAACTCCTGCGAGCAATTCAAGAAAAGAAGGTCCTGCGTGTAGGAGGGATAAATCCCATCAACCTGGATATTCGTATCATTGCAGCTACCAATAAAAACTTGAGGAAACTAATAAGTAAGGGTAAGTTTAGAGAAGATTTATTTTATCGTTTGAATGTAGTTTTTATTAATCTCCCTCCCTTGCGGGAAAGAAAAGAAGACATTCCCCTTCTTATTCAACACTTTTTGAATAAATATAATGCTATTTGGGGTAAAAATATTAAGGGTGTTTCCAAGAAGGCCCTGGAATGTCTTTTAAAATATCCCTTCCCGAGCAATTTAAGGGAATTAGAAAATATCATTGAGCGCGCCATTGCCTTAGCAGAAGGAGAAGAGATTGGAATTGAGGAGCTTCCTTCTGATATATATGAGTTTCAAATAGAAACCAGAGGGCTACCATCTTCTTCTTTGGCTGAACATGAAAAATATTGTATCCAAAAGGCCCTGGAGGCCACTGGATATAATAAAACCAAGGCGGCCAAATTATTGGGATTCTCTCGGATTACTCTGTGGCGGAAAATGCGTAAGTATGGTCTTTAGTTTCTTTTTAAAACAAAACAGGCGAAAGCCACTTATTGAACGCTAAAAATCCTTAATTCATCAATGTTTTTAAAGATTAACGCCTAAATTTTGGGGAATGTCCAAGTAATTTAACCTTTAATCATTATCTAATTTATGGTATCTTGGTAGTAGTATTGTCTATTATAGTAGGATTTGCAATAGACTTTTTGTTTAGCAATAAAAAAAGACATTAATAGCTAGTGATGCTATCTATTGTTAAAAGACTGAAGAGTTTCTTCTTTCATAGAAAAACAGAATGGTTTACTACTACAGAAGCGGCTAAAGATGTCTTCAAGAAAGCGGCTTTTGACTTTATTGCCAAGCCCTTTTGGTTAGAATGCCCGCGGTTAATCATTACTAAAGCCACAGAAAAACTTGGAGAACAAAATCAAAGTGCTTAATTTATTTGCATTTTTTAGAAAAAAGAAGAAAAAAGAAAGAAAGACCTTTGATCTTACCCAGAAATATTATAGTTTCAAAAATTTATTGTTAACTAATAACAAATTGCTGGATTTATTTGGTCAGCTCCAAAAAAAGATGGGCAAAGTGTATATTAATATCCCCCTTTTTCGCTCTCTGCTTTATAAAATCTTGGACACTACCTTTGATCTTATTCAAAACTTAAATGAATTCACCGATGACAAATACCGTTCTCTTTATGATGTATTTTTGCAATTAGATAAAAAAATTAGAGACTTACTTGAAGTATGGAAGCCAATTTCCCTGGAGCATTTAACCATTCCTCTCACTGAAATTAACATCTATTTAACGGTCTTAGTAGGAGGGAAGGCAGCTCATCTGGGTGAGGTAAAGACAGTACTAAATTTGCCCATGCCTAATGGTTTTGCCATCACGACCACAGCCTTTAAAAAATTTATTGAATTTAATAATTTAAAGGATGTAATTAATCAAGAATTGTCGGGCCTTTCTCCTGAAGATTTGGCAAAAGTTGATATAGTAAGCCAAAAACTTGAATCTATTATTAAAAAAGGCAGAATTCCTCCAGAATTAGAAGTGGCCATAAATAAGGCCTGGAGTGATTTATCCAAGCAATCAGGATTTTCTGGACGTGTGGCTGTAAGGAGTAGTGCTTATGGTGAGGATGCTCATCTCTCATTTGCAGGCCAGTTTATGAGTGTGCTTAATGTTGACAAACAAGGCTTGATAGATGCTTACAAAGAGGTATTGGCCAGTAAGTATTGCAGTAGAGCGATAAATTATCGATTGCAAAAAGGCATTAAGGACGAAGAAATGCCCATGGCAGTGTTGGTAATAGAAATGATAGCTGCAAAGGCGGCGGGTGTAATATACACCCGAAATCCCAATCATCCTCAAGAAGACACAATGCTTATTACCAGCAGTTGGGGATTGGGAGAATATGTTGTTCAAGGCAAAATCTCTACGGATTATTTTCAAGTCTCTAGGACAAAAGAAGAAATTATTAGTCATATTGCTAAAAAGGAAAAAATGTTAGTCTTGGGAAAAGAGGGAGTAGAAGAAAAAGAAGTGCCTTTAGAAGAACAAGAAAAACCGTCTTTAACCGTGGAGGAAATTAAACTTTTAAAGCAATATGCCCTTATTTTAGAAGATTATTTTGGCAGTCCTCAAGATATAGAATACGCCATAGATAAAGACCACAAAATTTTTATTCTTCAAACAAGGCCATTAAAAGTATTGGCAAGGACAGTTAGTGAAACTCCACCTCAAACAGAAAATAAGATACTTCTGAAGGGAATGGGGATTGGGACAGGAGCAGCTACAGGTCCGGTATTTATTTTAAATGGTCGCAACCTGAATGAAGTGCCAGAAGGGGCCATTTTGGTAGTTCATCATGGTTCTCCTGAATTAACTGCTGTTATGTCTCGTGTGGCTGGCATCATTGTAGATTTAGGCAATCCCAGTGGACATATGGCTACAGTCGCTAGGGAGTCAAGGGTGCCTACGGTGTTAGGCACAGATAAGGCCACTTCTATTCTCAAAAATGGTCAGATCCTGACTATAGATGGCGATAGTGGTGTTGTCTATGAGGGCCGCGTGGAAGCTATCTTAAAAATAAAACAAGAAACCGAGCCTATTGCCATTAAAAACCCTGAATATAAAAGAATTAAAGAAATCATTGACCTCATTATGCCCCTTAATTTGATAGACCCACGCAGTGCTTCTTTTAGTCCTAAACATTGCAAAACTATCCATGACATCATCCGCTTTATCCACGAAATGTCAATTCAAGAAATGTTTCATCTCGGAGACAGGGTTGTTTCTACTAGAAGATTCAAGGTAGTAAAACTAATTTCTCCACTCCCGGTGCCTGTATTTATGATAGATCTAGGTGGAGGCATTTCAGAAGGGGCCGCTAAAAAGAAAGCAATCAAGCCAGAAGATGTAGTTTCTATTCCATTTCAAGCGCTATGGCGGGGCATGAGTCATCCTAGAATCCGTTGGAGTGGGCCAATAGGAGTGAATATTCAGGGGTTTATGTCTGTATTAATGCGTAGTATGACTGGAAATGAAGGGCAGTTGGGTGAGCCAAGCTATGCTATTGTTTCTAAGGAATATTTAAACTTTAACATCAGACTCGCCTATCATTATTCCCTTATTGATACATATTGCAGTGATATAGTAAATAATAACTATATTAATTTCCGCTTTTTTGGTGGTGGTGCAAGTTCTGATAGAAGAAGTTTAAGGGCAAAGTGTATAGAGGAAATCTTAAAGAATCTTGGCTTTACAATAATCAGAGAAGGAGACCTGATTAACGCCTGGTTTAAAAAATATCCCCGTAAGAGGACAGAAGAAAGATTGGATATGTTAGGTAGGCTAATGGGGTTTACTCGCCAAATAGATATGCTTATGGAAAATGAACAAGTTTGCTATGCGTTCGCAGATATTTTTGCAAAGGGGGAATATGATGTCATATATCAAGAAGGATTTTTGAAAAGATATGAAAGAAATCAAAAGGTCTCAAAGGGGTCATGAAAGGAAATTATTTCCAAAATCGGCGATTGATTTTTAGACAAAGCCACTTTTAATTTTAAGCCCCAAATTGCCTTTTTAGAACAATTACGGATTTTGGTTCTTTTTAGAGGTTGACATTTTAGCTAACAGAGGTTTATATACCCAAGTTTGAACATAGGAGAGCAAAAATGAGAAAAGGAGAATTTTTATTTACTTCAGAATCTGTCACTGAAGGTCATCCGGATAAGATAGCAGACCAAATTTCTGATGCTATCCTAGATGCCATCCTTTCTCATGACAAAAAGGCTAGAGTGGCCTGCGAGACCCTGGTAACTACGGGGCTGGTTTTTATCTCTGGAGAAATTACTACCAGTTGTTATGTGGAAATTCCACAAGTAGTGCGAGAGACAATTAAAGAAATCGGCTACAACAGTTCTGAAATGGGCTTTGATTGGGAAACCTGCGGTATAATTACCAGTATTGATCGCCAATCACCAGACATTGCTATAGGAGTCAATCGGACTGAAAAACTGGAAGAAATCGGAGCTGGTGATCAAGGAATAATGTTTGGTTATGCCTGCACTGAAACAGATGTGTTAATGCCCATGCCTATCTATTATGCCCATCGCTTGGCAAAAAGATTGGCTGAGGTAAGAAAGAAAAAAATTTTGGATTTCTTGAGACCTGATGGAAAAACCCAGGTTACAGTGAGATATACTGATGGGCAACCTAGAGAAGTAACGGCTATAGTCATTGCTGCCCAACATGAACCCTGGGTCAAATATGAAGCACTGAAAGAAGGAATAATTGAAGAGGTAATTCATTATGTCATTCCCGAACAAATGAGGGATAAAAATATAAAGTATTTTATCAATACCACAGGTAGATTCGTGGTAGGTGGACCCTTGGCAGATACTGGAACTACGGGAAGAAAAATCATTGTTGATACTTACGGTGGAATGTCCCGACATGGTGGCGGGTGCTATTCAGGAAAAGACCCTTCCAAGGTAGACCGCAGCGGTGGTTATATGGCCAGGTATGTGGCCAAAAATATTGTGGCCTCTGGATTGGCAAAACAATGTGAAATTCAGATTGCTTATACTATTGGCCGGCCTGAGCCTGTTTCTGTGATGGTTAACACTTTCGGTACAGGCACTATCCCTGATGAAGAAATAGGGATGCTAGTTGAGCGAGTATTTGATTTACGCCCAGGAATGATTATAAAAAATCTTGATTTACTGAAACCTATTTATAAACAAACCGCTGTCTATGGACATTTTGGAAGAAGAAATCCTGATTTTACCTGGGAAAATACAGATATGAAAGAGAGCTTAAGAAAAGAGGTAGGTAAATAGTTATGGACTATCATATTAAAGATATAAATTTGGCAGAACAGGGGCAATTGCGTATTGAATGGGCAGAACAAACTATGCCTGTATTAAGACTGATTAGAGAAAGATTTAGTAAAAATAAACCATTATCTGGAGTTCGTATTGGGGCGTGTCTTCATGTGACCACAGAAACGGCCAATTTGATGCGAACCTTAAAGGCAGGGGGGGCAAAACTAGCCCTTTGTGCCTCTAACCCATTGAGCACTCAGGATGATGTAGCTGCTGCCTTGGTAAAATATGATGCAATATCTGTCTTTGCTATCAGGGGCGAGGATAGAGATACCTATTACCAACATATTGAATCCGTTCTAGCCACAAAACCTGTGATTACCATGGATGACGGTGCAGATTTGGTGTCTACTATTCATAGCAAACATCAAGAACTCTTAAAACAGATTACAGGTGGAACAGAGGAAACTACTACTGGCGTGATCAGGCTTAGGAGCATGGCCCAAGACAAAGTATTAGGTTATCCTATTATTGCTGTCAATGACGCCATGACTAAACATCTCTTTGACAACCGCTATGGCACTGGCCAAAGTACTATTGATGGGATTTTACGAGCGACAAATCGGCTTCTAGCAGGGTCTGTCTTTGTAGTATGTGGTTATGGCTGGTGTGGTCGCGGTTTAGCCATGCGGGCAAAGGGAATGGGAGCGAAGGTAGTGGTTACTGAAGTAAATCCTCTTAGAGCTTTAGAAGCCACTATGGATGGTTATCAGGTAATGCCCCTAGCAGAAGCCGCTAAAATCGGCGATTTTTTTGTGACAGTGACAGGAGATATGAATGTCATTAGAAAGGAGCACTTTCTTCTGATGAAAGATGGGGCTATATTAGCCAATTCAGGTCATTTTGATGTAGAAATTGAGAAAAACGCCCTTCAAAAAATGGCCAAATCTATCCGTAGAATAAGGGAATTTGTGGATGAATATATCTTAGAGAATAATCGTCGCATTTATCTCTTGGGAGAGGGCCGTTTAATCAATTTAGCTGCGGCTGAAGGACACCCTTCTTCGGTAATGGACATGAGTTTTGCCAATCAGGCCCTGACTGCTGACTATCTGGTAAAAGAAGGAAATAAGTTAGAAAAAAAAGTCTATTCTGTCCCAGAACACATAGATAGAGAAATTGCTCGTTTAAAGCTAAATAGCATGGGTATAGAAATAGACAGTTTAACGCTAGAACAAGAAAAATACCTTTCTAGTTGGGAAATGGGCACTTAGCCTCTATCCTTGCTTATGTTTTTGCTGCCCTGCTTCAGGTGATTCATATTTCATTTGGATGTGTTTGTAACCTTAGAAAAAGATAAACATATCTCTCTATTGAAATGCGAGCCTTATCTCTGGATTATTCGTCCATCTTCACTGCTGAAACTTGCAATAATCTCTCTATCTCTGGCCAACGCTTATTAGTCCGGGCTTTGGTGGCCTGGATAATGGAGGTCAACTCTTGCAATGCGTTTTCCAAAATATCATTTATGACGATATAATCAAAGTCTCTAGCCACCTTTATTTCCTTTCTGGCTGCTTTTAATCTTTTTTTGATTACTTCTAGAGAGTCAGTTGAACGATTAGTAATTCTTCTTTGGAGTTCTTCCCAAGAAGGCGGAATAATAAAAATTAAAATGGCCTCTGGAATTTTCTTTTTCACTTCTTGTGCCCCTTGAATATCTATATCTAAAATTACATCCTTACCAGCAGCTATTTTCTCTTTCACAAAGTGTAAGGGTGTGCCATAATAGTGCCCATAAACTTTTGCCCATTCGAGCATTTCCCCTCTGGCAATACTCCTTTTAAATTCCTTCTCACTTACAAAAAAATAGTGTTGACCATCCACTTCACCCGGTCTAGGTAAACGAGTAGTATAAGAAATGGAAAAACTAAGTGTTGGGAAACGCGAAAGCAAAAGACGAACTAAGGTGGTCTTACCTGTCCCTGAAGGAGCTGAAATAACAAATATATCACCCTTATTTTTCATCACAAATTGAAGCTAATCTTTGGGCTATAGTTTCCGCCTGAATAGAAGAAAGAATTACATGGTTACTATCAGTGATAATAATAGAACGCGTTTTCCTACCAAAAGTAGCATCTACTAAACGCCCTTTTTTTTGAGCCTCTCCACGCAAGCGCTTCATTGGAGAGGAGTTAGGCGTCAAAACAGCCACAACCCGATTCACCACCACTGTATTTCCAAAACCCACGCTTAGAAGTTTAACTGCCATGTTCCAACTCCTTTAGGATATTTCTGTTGATATACTCTAAGCTTAAACAAATATCAAGGTTTTGTATTTTTCAGAACTTTTCCGAAATTTTAACGGATCTTCTGCTCTCCCAAACAGGTATTCTATTGCAAAATGCGTAAGTTAACTCTATTTTAATCTCAATTTTGTTACCACTATGTTTTTATTGTTAGGTCTTGACAAAAACTAAAAGTTGCTTTAATATATTTTCACTATGTATGTGGACCTCTGCAAATACAAAAGAGGAAATAAAACCTGTAAAAGGGTGTTGTCGAGAGAGGGCTATAGAGAAGGTAGAAAGGTAAAACATCGCATACTTGCTAATCTTTCTCATTGTAGTGATGAAGAAATTGAGGCCATTCGGATTGCCCTTAAGATGAAGAAACAGATTATCTATGGTTTGCTTACCGATGAACAGGGAGAGCCCATAAGTATTGAGGGCTTTTATGGGAATACAAAGGATAACAAGACTTGCCCAGGGAGGTTGCCTCTAAGGAGACAATTCATGACCGTTATAAGGGCTTATCTGAGGTAGAATGGGCGTTCAGGACACAAAAGACAGGATATCTTCAAGTAAGGTCTATATATGTGCGTAAGAGGGAGCGTAGTATTGCCCACTTATTGATAGTCATGCTGGCCTACAAGATGGAGAGATACTTGCGTTCTGCCTGGGAGGATTTAGATATCACCGTGAAGGAAGGCATAAG
>Ga0190316_1000060_pt1 | contig 27162 bp, 20 predicted proteins | sample 48701112_MG_FD_161663 | JGI IMG/M metagenome (GOLD analysis project Ga0190316, IMG submission 161663) | Hydrothermal vent sediment bacterial communities from Southern Trench, Guaymas Basin, Mexico - 4870-11-1-2_MG | ecosystem: Environmental > Aquatic > Marine > Hydrothermal vents > Sediment ... | reverse complement strand
GCGATATCGAGTTCAGGACACAGTGCTACATACCCGTCACCCTCACGTTCAATGATTGCAGTAAGTTTTCGTTTCATTTTTTCTCCTAATAAGCGGTCTTGTTTGCACGACTGATCAACATTAAGCCGCAGCCGAAGGCCTTAGCAGGACCAATACCAAAATATAGGGTATCCAGGAATTTATCAGTATTAGTAACTTCTAAAATACCATTAAAATCCAGAGAACTAAAATGAATTTTTCTGCTCTTACTGTAGAATATATGCTGTTGATAGCCGTCAACTCCTACAGTCTCTACTTTGAAGCCCCTTTTTGCTGCCTGTCGCCTAAGCCACTCCTCACCCGTCTTTTGAATCAACTCTGACTGTGACGGCGTCTTGTCTTCCGGATTTTTTTTGGCTCTCAACTCCCTTTTAAGGCGCATGACCACGTCATCCCGTTTCCTTTTTTTGGGGTTTGGATCACCGGTTTTTCGGGTCTGTACCGGATTGGCTCTGAGTGTGAAGGCGAGTCGGTCTCCCGCCCCCAGTTTCGGTGAAAAAACCTTCGTTTCTACGTCGAAAACACCAATTACTGGTACCGGTTGTCTGGGGGACAGGACATAAAACACCGGCCAACCATGCTGTATATCTTTTCTAAAGAGGAAATCGCGTTTTGCATGAGGGTTATCAGGAAAAAGGCTCCACATCATCTTGTGGAGAGAATAGTTATCTGCTCTTAGTATTCTTATCAATTTTGCTGGTTTTTCTGCCAAGGCTCTAACTCTGCTGAGATACATCTTTCTATCTTCAAACATTGACCCCTCCTTACTCATCTAATAGGGTAAACTCTTCCCTTGCGCGAAACTGCCAACGCAGCCTGCTTATGGATTCGTCATAACGGGGCGTCCTGAAGTTTTCCAACATCCCGCTGTGAGGACAGGTTTCCCAGAAGTATTGCATCTGTCCTCCCTGGCCAAGATACTCCGCTACAGATTCTTTCTCCCGAATAGAGTCTGAATATTGATCCAGGGCAGACTTTAGAGACTCTGTTTTCACGATAACTGGATTGAATGGAAGTGCGGGAGGGCATGATTTCCGCCCAAGATAGGGTGTGAAAACAGGCTTTTGAAGGGCCTGTAGTAACGTTTCAAGGGAAAATTTTTCATCTTTCCCTTTTGACCAGATTGCTACATGATAAAAAGCATCTTGGCGGTATTCTCGGTTTGATAATATGGTGCCGAGCTTTTCTTCCAGTAATTCGTCCCGGCGTGTATAGAGATGCTTTGCTTTCTTGTTGTGCGGTGGAACCTGAGTTGTTTGATAATCCTTCAAAAGGCTCCCCGACGAGATCACCTTGATGCCTATACCTACAGAATCAGCCAAAAGCATGTGCAGAGCTTCAAACTTTTCTACCTCTTGCTGATCTGTGACAGTGTCTGGGCGTTTGATGCCAAGAGCTGCAGCCAGCAGACCCAACATGGCAGAGCGTGATGGATGCGTGGCGCTGTGCCTTGCCTTTCCCACAGCCTGTTCCCCCCAAGAGGCCAGGGGACCATAGAGTTGAAAAACAAGATACCGGTTCATGGTTCATGCCTCTGTATCTTTGTCTTCAAGATCGCTGATAACGAATTCTTTGATTTCATTCAGAGTGCCTTGTCCGGTTAATACATTGAATTTTTCTGAGGATTCAGAGCATGAGCCATAAATCTTGTCGAAATTATCCTTCTGTTTTTCCAGTACTTTGATGGCATCGGATAACTGGTCATGGCTGATAATCGGCTTCAAAAAGGCAACAGAAAGAGAACGGGGCTGCTGTGAACCTTTTTCTGCCAGCATGTAACTGGTATAGGCCCTTGAGGCAAAACTGTTTTGCTTTCCTGCAGGAGACACCCTTGCAGCGGTCTCAACCAAAGCCTCAAGGGTCTTACGCGCAAGGGATTTGTCACCCTGCAGATTTTCGAGCAGCAAATCCCTGTTAATACAAATATACAAATAGAAAACACCGGCGCCGAACGTAGCCTCTCCGATATGAGCCGCGCCAGCGTCTTCTTCGAATGTATTAAGGTCATCCACCGCTGTAAAATAATCGTCATCCACTTTTACAGGGTGCACGGTGATTGCGTGGGCTACTTGGGCAGCGGCCTCCACATTATATGCTGGATCAGAGGCCAGCATGCGGCCGAAAAGAGCGATATCAACTGCCTTAGGGGTCTTTCTTAAAAGTTTCAGCTCATTCTTGTCCGGTTCTCTGTTTTCTTCAGCAAGGATTTTAACCAAGGCCTCAACCCTCATCTTCTCTTCAGGTGAAATGTGGGCCAACTGTTCAATCTCAAGAGATTCAGGTTCTCCCTTTTTAACCTTTTTCAGCTTTCCAAAACATGCAGCTATCTCAGATGCCCATTTTTGTGCATTTTTTTCTTGAACGCTCTGTTCGAGCAACATCTTTTTAATTTCGTTTCCAAATTGTTTGGTCCTGATTCCTTTCCAATCTCCCAAAGCCTCTTCAAACACTTCTGAAGTCCTCCATGCTCGCTTAAGGCTTTGGGAAGAAATCCTCAGGCGGTTTACCCCGCCCATAATCGCGGTCTTTGGACGCCCCAAATCATCACGATTAAGATTGGAAGGCGGATAGGATGTCAACAGATGCAATTGGACGAATTCGCTCATGATTTTGTCTCCTTTTGATATTTAAAAAGTTCTCCATAGTAGGCATCTGCCCACATAAAACTGAAACGCTTTCTTGGGTTTTCATTCAACAAATTCTTTTTATCCCTGCCCCACAGAAATATTCCATCTGCGATGGAAAGGATGTTGGCCGCGTCTCCAACCAAGTGCACAGCCCTGCGAAAGCTCGAATAAAGTTCTTCCCAGTTCTGACTGGCCAGTAGCTGCTGAAATCGAAGTTCGCTCATAACCGGCTTGCCGCTATTATCCTTCTCCTGTCCGAGCTGGGCCGGGAAAGAGAGCGGGAACTCAGACTTTACATGCGAGAGCACGCCTGCAACCATTGCAAGGGCCAGAACATCATCGTCCTGTTTGTTCCACCAGGGAAAGCTCCTGCTGATCCTGTGGAAACCCCGTTGAACCAGAACGTCTGCCGGTGTTTCGCAACGGCGAAGTTGCGCCCTTTCTCCAGGGGTTTCCTGCAACGCCTGCCACCATCCTTTTAATCGTGCCTGATCATCTTCTTGCCACAAAACCACGAAATAATTTTTTTGTTTGTTTGTCTCCTGTTTTACGGGCATATTCAAGCTCCTCGCACTATGCTGTCAGTTTTTTCATTTGCTTACTGTTCCTCAGCCAGTGAACAAGATTTCGACGGGCTTTGACCACCCGCTTGATATTTCCATCTCCATATTCAGAGGATAGGAACAATTGATCGAAAAGGCTCTCCGCCTGATTTCGTAAAATTGAGTGCCATCGCTTAAAAATATCGTGAATGTTTTCTTCATTAGACGGATCTCGAATTAGTATAGCCAATAACCGGTAAAAATCGGTTTCGGTCCTATTCCAAAATTCCGTGTCTATAAACGAAAAATCCCCTTTTGCATCTTTGGTCCGACTAAACCATGCTACCTTTAGTGAACTTTTGAGGTTATAAAGGACACCACTTGCAGCATCGATCATCTCGGTCACATATTCCTGGATATCGTCCCTTTTATGTTGAGGAACTGGAAAGATTGGCATTGTAGATTCATACCAACAGCGGGCCTTCATATTATCCATGTCATAACCAAAACACCAAACTCTTGGTTGATAATCTCCCTCTATTAACTCGAATCTACTGTTTAAATATACTTCAACCACACGCGCAGGTTGCCTGTGATTAATAGAATCCTGCAGGGCAATGCAAAGCCAGTGGCGATAGCAGATTCCGCCTGGCTGTGGCTTCAAAGGTATTGAACCTTTTTGAGGGTCATCTGTATATGGGGTCAGAGGATGGTGCCAACTGCCGGAGTAGTTGATTCCATAATTTTTGGTGCGAAAAGTACAAACCAGCTTTTCGCAATATTCTCCACTTAGATCACAATGTCCTGATTTTGAAGAACAAATTAGTCGAATTCTACGGGGCATTGCCCAATACATTTGATATGGATGAACATGTTCTGGATAAGTATCTGAGCCACCATGGTTTTCGCTAGTCCGGGTTGGTGCAAGCCAAGGAAAAATCGCAGCCTTGTTTTTCAATGATAGATCACATTTTAAGAAAGCCAGCTCGTCCACAGTTAATATGTTCAACCATATTTTATTCCAAAAGGGTTTTCTCCAGCCAGCTTCATCAGGCAGCACAAGGGTCGTTAAAGGTCCCCCTCCACGTAGGCTGGTCCTGTGACCACTCCCTCCGGAAGGAGCATTGATTTGAAGCGTAAATAAAGAAATAGCAGCCCAGTAAGGGCCAATTTTCTCAACTTTTCCCCTTTTTATAAAATGATCGCGGTTTTCCATTATTGTGTTGGTGCCAGGAGCTTCAATCAGTAGCGCGTTTACGTCTTTTTCTTCAAAATCAACCAATTGAAAATCTTGCATAAACGCAGGCCCGTCACTGTCGATCTCGAAAGCCTCCTTTACCTCGAAAAGAGCATCTCTGAGCATTTCTTCATTTGGAGGATTTTCCCAGAATTCCAGCCAGTCGTCTTCATCGTCTGGGGCAAAGATGGTCTGTAGCAGTCCTATGAAGAACTGGTAAAGCGCACCTTTGAAATCGGCCCTGGGCGCATCAATTTCAACAATCGGTTTATCGCTTTCGATGCCGTTTGTAATCTGCCACGGTGCGATTTTGTCTCTGGTTCCATCTTTTCTAAATACTGGCAGCCAATGATCAGTGATAAGATTCATGGTCCTATTTCTCCAAACTCTTCAATATCTTCACCCAATAAAAGTCCCAAAATCTTGCTGTACATTACATCTACGGGTTCCCCTCTGGTGTTCGAAATTTTGCCAATCAATCTTTTGGAGGTGATATGTTGCAACGGAAGCACCATGCTGAATTTGTTAAGTGCTTTTTCTGTTTCCTTCAGTCTTGTCACCGCCTCAAGTACGTCTTTTCCCAGATCTTCAGACAACTCGTTCGCAACGTCTGCCCGGACATTCACGGCACTCAAGTCCCAAGGGAAACGCCCGGCCGTTGCATAAGGTCTAAGGCATCCATCTTTCCACACTGACAGATATACGGTTTGAGAGTCATCGGACAGACGGGTAGGAATTTTCGCCTCTTCATCCCACTTTCCGTCACTGAAGGTATATCCCTCCTCCATAATCAATGCATTAAAACCAGCCATGCCAGCTTGAGCCCAATATTCGCCTTCTGCTTTATCGCTTGCATCAATCAATGCTTTGGGGATAGCCTCGCCCTGTTCCCCATAAACCCATTCGATGAATTCTCTGGCATCATCGGGCATGTGCCAGCCCTTTTCCCGGGCAAGGAGTCGTGCGGTACGCCAGAGCTGCCCGGTATGCGGATAAATAGCGTTTACCTTGGGGAAGACCTCTTTGAACCAATTGGTCTGAGGCGAATCCTCGGGTCTTGGCGAATAGACAAAAAAGATTGGAATGCCCCTTTGATCCTTTATCCCTTTTTCCTGAAGGCGTTCTCCATTTTTGTCCCTCACATGGCGGCAGAGGCGGCCGGCCCTCTGAATAAGCAGGTCCATAGGGGCGAGATCAGAAACCATGACGTCAAAATCAAGGTCCAGGGATTGTTCCACTACCTGGGTTGCCACGAGTATCCTGCCATTACGAGTCTCAGGTCCTGAATTCTTGCCAAAGAGCCTTAAAATCTTTTCTTCCAATGCAAGTCTGTCTTTTAGCGCAAAACGGCTGTGGAACAGAGAAAGTTTATCTTTGGCCACCCAGTGCTGCCGTCGCAATGTCACGAATGCCTTTCTGGCATCAAAGACAGTATTCCTCACCCAACAAACGCATTTACCTTGCTCAACAGCCTGATGAATCAGAGATAGAACTGTATTTTCATCAAAAAGCAATTCCACCTTAACGTTACGTTTGACTTCATCACGGGTGTCTATCGGAATTTCGTCAAGTCCCGAACTGGAAAAATGAGTAAGGAGCGGATATCCCGAATTTGAAATTTCAGCCCTATCTTTGGTGATCCCCCAACTGAAGGCATCTATCATCTCTTGGCGTGTCATCTGGGGAAGTGTTGCAGATAGCAAAATAGCAGTTCCCCCCATACGTGCATGAAAATGAAGCAGCGTTTGAAGTAGTCTGTTCATATATGCATCGTAGGCATGGACTTCATCCACGATAAGCACCTTGTTTACAAGACCCAGAAGACGCAAAGACTGGTGACGGGCAGGCAGGATTCCTAAGAGGGCCTGATCAAGGGTGCCTATACCAACTTCCGCCAGTAGCGATGCTTTACGGTGGTCAGCCAACCAGGTAGTACACTGAATGGATGCTGTGTCTTCATTTTCGCCATATGGGCTATCATTATGGTAGTTATTAAACAGCGCAGTCTGAAAGAGCTCGGACAAATAGCTAGCCGTATGCGTGAGGACAATGGACGGACGCTGGTCATGGGCATAGAAGGACCGGTATACAGCAGCCATTCTTTCAAACATGGCGTTGGCGGTAGCCATGGTGGGAAGTGCGATGTAGATGCCAGTTGCTAATCCCTGGGCCATTAAGCGATGTGCCAGCATCAGGGCAGCTTCGGTTTTGCCTGAACCAGTCACATCCTCTAAAATTATTAATTGCGGGCCTTGTGGCAAAGGAATTGATGAACTTGCTACCTGTAATGGAGTTGGCTTCTTGATATACTTAAAAAGTTTATGAAGTGGCTTTGCTGATGCAGGTTCAGATGGCAACAAACCCGCCCTTTTCACCGCACTATAGGCCCGTGATAGGGCGCAATTTTTCCAATAGTCATCTAGCGGTGTTTCTTTATCACTGTACTCAAAAACGTCATTATCTGAGCCTATCCAGTCACACAACACAGTAAAACCAGCTAAAATCCAAGTGGCTTCTTTCTGCATTTTGGTCCAGGCTTTGTCCTGAACGGCAGATAGCAGTGCATCCCAATCAGGTTCAAACAACGTGTTTAGCACGTCAAGGAATTTTATGGCATTTTCTATGTCGAATTGCCGGAAATAGCTTTTTGATCGCGCACTTGCAAATGTACCCCTGCGAACCTTGGGGGGAAGGCCGTGATGCCCTGTGATCGGTTGAAGCCATACCTTTAAAACCTTGCGATAAAGCAAGGAGATATCAACATGTTTGGGAACAAATCCTGATCCCGTTTCTCTGGATAAAAAAGATCGTAAGCTTTTTGGATCATGCCATAACAGATAACCAAGGCTGTCATGTCTGAGATCATAGACTGACTTTTTAATGTGCCCCCACCATTTCATGCGCAAGTCTGGACAAAGCTGCTGGAAACTTTCTGCAAATTTTCCAAGATCATGCGCCGCAAGCATGAAAATAAGCCAAGGCTTCAGTACTTCCGCATGTAAACGGAATAATGCCTCAAAATGTTTCAGCAGGTGGAGATGTTGTTCCAGTAACACCTCTCCAACGGCTGCCACATCCAAACAATGGTATGGCAATAGGTGACAGGCTGGACCATTTTCATCCTTTTGTCTGGCCTTTCCCCAATAATAGTATATAGAAGAATCAGGCGAGGTAGATTGGATCATAACAATATTACCTGCACATCATATTGTTTGAATTTCACATCCCCCTCTTTATCTCCGCCCCATAACCCACCATTAGGGCCTAAACGAAAAATCATATCATGCCGACGTACAGTGTCAGGACAGAAATCAAATGTAGTCCCCAATACGGCTTTTTTGCACATATGCCCGCGTAGCAGAGCGACCAGACCCCAGAATAAATCACCAGGGCGCCCCCATATAATCCGTCAAGAACCTTATACCTCCATGCAGAAAAGGAACAACATTTTTATATCACTAAATATGCCTATTGAGTTAGCTCCGCATCAGTGTTTCAGGTTTTTGATCACGGAATGGCCGTCCTTGTCACTCCAGATACTCTTGTCCCTTGTCTTCTAAGGCCTTTGTGGCCGGGGATTTCTGTCCCCTCCCCGTTCTCCTCCGCTTTGCTCCGGAGCCGGGGTCTCCCCAGCCCCAAAGACCAAGAAAACTGCGGGACTTCCGCAAGTCGCTCCAATGGACGGCCATCCCGTGATCAGTTAAATTTGCATATGAAGCGGAGCTAACTCACTTATTCAAGAAAATAAGGTCATGGCTCATTGTTCATGGGGTATGGTCTATTTCGTTTCTTCCTTGAGCTTTCAGCCTTAAGCTTTGAGTTTATTTATTAACAATAACACACCTAGTTTCTCATATAGTGATCAAGCACCCAAAAAAAATAGTAAGCGTTCACAGGGTACCACATCTGGTTTGTTGCCTGCCTGTCGGCAGGCAGGTTGAGCACTTGAAGTACAGGGAGTTGCGAACTGGCATGGTCAGTGCCACAATTGATTAGGGATGGATCTGAGGGATCGCCGTGATGGCTCGGAAATGAGGTGGCCGTGAGCAAGACGGAACGTATCTATGAATTTCACCGCAGGGTGTGCGGAGGGCTTTTCCCCAATGCCAGGGACATAGTGGAGCAGTTTGAGGTCTCAAGCGCCACTGCCCACCGGGACATCGACTACCTCAGGGATCGGCTCCTCGCCCCTCTCGCCTTCGACCGGAAACGAAACGGATACTACTACGAAGAGGATGGGTTCCGGCTCCCGTTTGAGGAAACACCTAGGATTGTCTTCTTCCTGGCAATGCTGGAGAAAATGGCCGAGGAGGCAGGGCTTGCCGGCCTGCCCGAGGTCGAGCGGCTGCGCAACGGGCTCGGCCGGCTACTCATGAAGGACCACGGCCGGCTACTCGACCGGATCTACTGCGAGTGGGTTGAAGTGGACGCCGTTGCCCCGGAGGTGATGGACACCCTTCTCGTCGGCCTTCTTGAAGACCGCGGGGTCTGCATCACATACCAGGACCCCAAGGGCCGTCGGACCGAACGGGTCATCGAGCCGTTGAAGCTCGTCAACTACCAAGGGCGGTGGTACATCCTCGCCTTCTGCCGGTTGAGAAGGGCCATGCGCCTTTTTCACACCGCGCGGATGACCGGAGTGAGGCTTCTGGACCAGAGATTCAGCCCGGATCTCTCCCAGTGCGACAGATACCTTGAGGAAAGCTTCGGCATATTCAAGGGCGAGCCCCGCCATTGGGCACAGATCGCCTTTACGGGTGAAGCCGCCAGGGTGGTCCGGTGCCAGCGGTGGCACAGGCGCCAGGAGATGGAAGAGACAGAGGACGGCGTGGTCCTCACCGTGCCCGTGGCGGATTTCACAGAGCTGATCATGAAGGTCCTCCAGTTCGGATCCCGGGCACGGGTCATCACGCCGCCAGAGCTACGGGAAGCCATGGCACGAGAGATCCAGGCCATGGCCGCGTTGTATGGCGGAGAATGAAGCAAGTACTTGCAGGACGTCTGCTTAAAGCAAAATGGCTGGGTGAACCCTGTGATGGGTTCGAGGATGATCACCTTCCTGTCCCTTTTGGGTCTTGCAATAAAAGCAATGCCTCTGGCCACGCAAGATCGGTGACGAAGATCTTGATGCCTTCAGGGCGTATTCCTTATGCTCAACAAGCAATTCCCGCAGCTTGCGCTTATCCATTTACCGGCTCCATATATTGCATTACTAATGCAATATTTTTGTCAAAAAAGTTCATTATAAATGCAATATATAATCCCAAACTTTCATGACGAAGATATTCATCATCCCCGTGCATGAAAATAATTAGCCACCCGCTCGCTGCGCTTGCTCGACCCACACAGACCTTTGATGGACCTGATGATTGTTTTAAAAACCGGTCGGTTTATACACGATAAATCCATTTACTCAATATTTTGAGTAAAATTACTCAGGATTTTTAGTATCAGACATTAAAGCGTATATCTACAATATCGCCGTCCTGCACAAGGTAGTTTTTGCCCTCAAGCCTCCTCACCTTCCCGGCCTTCTGGGCAGCAAAATGGCTGCCGCAGGCCATGAGATCGTCGCAGGATACCACCTCTGCCCTGATAAAGCCCTTTTCCATGTCAGAATGGATGGCCCGATTGCTGTTAAGGACGCTGGAAAGCATGGCGACGCCCTGCTCGGTAAATGCGAGGGGTGGATATTTTGCATGCCGACCTCTTTTTAAGGTGCCAAATTGGCGCCTTAAAACATCGTATTCCTCCTTGGTCAGCTCGAACATGAAATCTTCCGGGAACCGGTCGATGTTTCTCCGGACCTGCCTCTTGAGTTGCTTTGTCTCAACGCCATAGAGTTCGGCCAGGTCACGATCAATCATCACCCTTTCACCACGGATGAAAAAAATCCGCTCTTTTATGACCTCAATGGGAATAAGATTGCTCATCACTTTACTTCCTGGTTTTCAAAGGGTGTCGTAAGGCGTGCTGTTCAAAACGGACCGCGCCTGTCCTTGACTCGTTTTCATATTCACCCCAGCAGCCATTTCCAGACCGGCAGGTAATCAATTTTCACGCCGTCAAGGGTCTCTTCCTGCCAGACGTCCGGGGTGACAACTATCACTCTGTCCAGGCCGAATTTTTTTGCCGCGGCAAGGGCGGCCTTGATCTCACGGCGTTTGGTACCCGGTTCTTCCAGGTCATGGCACACCTGGATGGCCCCGGTGATATCAAGGCCCTGTTTGACAAGGAAATCGACTTCCAGGCCGGCCCGGTTCCGCCAGTAGTAAATCTCATGGCCGCGCCGCTTAAGTTCCAGGCAGACGATATTCTCCAGGGTGCGGCCGATATCGGCGGAGAACCTGAAGCCGGCGGCGGCGGCCAGGGCATGATCAACGCAGTAGATCTTGGCAGGGTTGTATATCTGCTTTTTTATTGAGTAATCAAAAAGGTTGATCCTGATGAACAGGAAGGCGTCCTCCAGGTAGCTGAGGTAGTTTTTTACTGTATTGACGCTTCGCACCGATATAAGGTCTTGCAGCTTTTTATAACTCATCCGGCAGGAGATATTGGAGGCCAGATAAAGGGCGAGTTCTTTGAACTCACGAACGTTTCTGAGTCCGTGCCTGGCAACGATGTCCCGATAGATTATATCCCGGAAATATTCCTGCAGGATGGAGGTGTCTCCGGTTTTCAACGCCTCAGGGAAACCGCCGGTTTGGACATAACGGTCAAAAAGATGAACCAGCGCGGCCCGTTTTTCAGGCCGCAGGAAATCCCTATCATCCGGGATCGTTCCCTTCACCCGCACGAATTCCCGGAAAGAAAAAGGGAAGAGCTCCATTATCCGGTTGCGGCCGGTGAGGGCCGTGGCGACCTCGCTGCTGAGCATGGCGGCGTTTGAGCCGGTGACGAAGATCTTGATGTCTTCAAATTCATAGAGCCTGTTTACCCAGCGTTGCCAGACAGGGACATTATGGATCTCGTCCAGAAAAAAATATTTCTTACCGGCCAGCGGCGCCTCAAGTTCAAGATAGGCCTCGTACAGGGCCTGGAAATCGCTGCTCCTGAACTCTGCGAACCGCTCATCCTCGAAGTTGAGAAAAAGAAGCTGGTTCAACTCCGTCCGTCCGCTGTCCAGAAGTTTTTTCATCAACAGCCGCATCAGGGTCGATTTGCCGGAGCGCCTGACCCCGGTGATTGTATGGATCTCTTTTTGGGCAAAGAGACGGTCCGGGTCCGAGGATGCTTGCCGCGCAAAATAATCCCCTGCCTTCAGGGCATGCTCCTTGTGCTCAACAAGCAATTCCCGCAGTTTGCGCTTATCCATTTACTGGCTCCATATATTGCATTACTAATGAAATATTCTTATCAAAAAAGTTCATTACAAATGCAATATATAATAAACATGAGATGCCGACAAGAAAAAATTTCCCTCCTTCTGTTTGTATAAAATTGTATATCGATCTGTATACATACAGATCTGTAGGTATTTTTATACAAACATGACGCCATCCAAACGTAAAATGCGGGATTACTTCTTGTTTTGCTTGGCCTTTTTGATGATATTGTCAAGGGACACCAGCTTTTACGATTTTCCATGCCCCGAAGTGAAAGGCTGGCTGAGCATCCAGCCGAAGGGTTAACAGGCGAAGGTGCACTTTGGCATGTCAGTCATGCGCAGGAAGATAACCCAGGGATTGAGGGATTGGCAAATCCCTCAATCCCCTCTATACATTAAAGCGTATATCTACAATATCGCCGTCCTGCACAAGGTAGTTTTTGCCCTCAAGCCTCACCTTCCCGGCCTTCTGGGCGGCAAAATGGCTGCCGCAGGCCATGAGATCGTCGCAGGATACCACCTCTGCCCTGATAAAGCCCTTTTCCATGTCAGAATGGATGGCCCCGGCAGCTTTCTGGGCAGGGGTGCCCTGCCGGATTGCCCAGGCACGGACCTCATCTTTTCCCACAGTAAATAAGGAAATGAGGCCCAGAAGCTGATAGGATTCTCTGATCAAACGGAGAGTGGCGGGTTCTTCAAGGCCCAGGTCTTCCCTGAAGGGTTCTGCTTCCTCAGGTGAGAGCTGGGCCAGCTCCATCTCAAGCCTCCCTTTAAGCTCTACAAGGACAACTGCACCGGGGAGCTGAAGGCCTGTAGCACCAAGCTCTACATCATCTCCGGTGTTAAGGACCACGATACAGGGTTTTGCCGAGAGAAAGGCATAACCCCTGAGCATCGGGGATTGAGCTATCTCCGGATATCCCCTTAATGCCTCTCCCCTTTCCAGGATCTCCCCGGCCTTTTTAAGAAGCTCCAGTTCCTTGGGATCTCCTTTCCCGGCCTTGGCAATCTCCTTCTCCAATCTCTCAATCCTCTTCTCCAGGATGATGAGATCGGTGAGAATGAGCTCGGACTCCAGGGCATCCAGATCCTCCTGCGGCACGGGGGGCTCGCCGGACCGGTCGAAGTTTCGAACCACATGTACCAGGGCGTCCACAGGATGAAGGAGTCTAAGGAGCTCATGTATTGAAGACTCCGTACCCTCTCCGGCAGAGATAGTCCCGCCTATATCCACGTACTGTACCTGGGCATAGGTGGTCTTTTTGGGATTGTACATGGATGAGAGTCTGTCCAAACGGATGTCCGGCACCTTGACTACCGCCAGGTTCGGGTCTTTTTTGCCCTTTTGGTAGGCGGAGACCTCTGCAGCGCTTCCTGTGAGGGCGTTAAATATGGTGGTCTTGCCGGAGCCCGGCAGCCCGACTATTCCTATCTTCATGGGCTATATCTTTAAGCGTTCAAAGGTTCCTGGTTCACCGTTCAGGGTTGCTTTTCTTTTGTTAACCTTCACTAACCCCGTACCTTGAACCTCTGAACCTCTGAACCCGGAACCGTCCTGCCGGCAGGGAGCGGGATCTCCCTTGATTTTATCCAAGGCATGTCCAAGCACCGGAAGTATCACCTCCATTCCCTGAGTCGCGGCCGAAGGACTGCCGGGCAGATTGATAATAAGTGTCTTGCCCCGCACTCCGGCAATCCCTCTCGAAAGCATGGCCCTTGGTGTGGAATCAAGACCCCTGATGCGGATGGCTTCCGAGATCCCGGGGACCTCCCGCTCTATTACGGATTTCGTGGCTTCAGGCGTGATGTCCCTGGGAAACAGCCCCGTGCCGCCTGTAGTAACTATGACATCCAAAGAGGCAACGTCTGCCCATTTGATCAATATGCACCTGACATCCTGTACTTCGTCAGGGACTGTCTTGTGCGAGAGCACGTTGCAGCCATGCCGTTCGAGCAGGTGGCGGATTGCAGGCCCGGATTCATCTCTCCTGTCTCCCCTGGCAGCGCTGTCACTCACAGTGAGAACGCCGGCGGTATACACGTTGTCTCCTTCTATGCCTTTTCTTTTTTGGCTTGGGCGATAATCTTTTCAGCCAGATTCGGCGGCACTTCTTCGTAGTGGGATTGCTCCATGGTGAATGTCCCCCGGCCTGCGGTCATGGCATTAAGATCCAGCATGTAGCGCTGTACCTCTGCCAGGGGAACAAGCGCTATAATTGCCTGTCCGCCCTTGCCCGGTTCCATACCCATAACCTTGCCACGTCTGCTGTTTATGTCACCGATTATATCGCCGACAGCGTCATCAGGCACGGTTATGGTGAGCTTCACAATAGGTTCGAGCAGGGTGGGTTTTGCCTCCAGCACGCCTTTCCTGAAGCAATTGATGGATGCTATCTTGAAGGCTATCTCTGAGGAGTCAACCTCGTGGGACTTGCCGTCATAAAAACGTACCTTTACATCAACAACCGGGTATCCGGCAAGTGGTCCTGACTCTGTGGCCTCCTTCAGCCCCTTCTCTACGCCCGGAACGTAATTTCTCGGGACATTCATTCCCACAAGCGCCTCTTCAAACTCAAAACCCTTACCCCTTGGTAGTGGTGAGATGTCAAAGTGGACCTCTGCAAACTGACCTGCTCCGCCGGTCTGCTTTTTGTGCCGATAAATAACCGCCTTCTTCGGCGCCTTTATGGTTTCATGATAGGGGATACGCGGAAGGGCAAGGTCCACCTGAACGCCGAACTTCCTTGCCATCTTTTCCACAGTGGCATCTATATGAATCTGGCCGTTTCCCGAGAGCAGGAGTTCCTTTGTCTGCTGGTCACGCCTTACATCAATTGTGGGATCTTCCTCCTGTAGTCGTGAAAGGGACTGGGTTATCTTTTCTTCATCCCCCCGGCTTCTGGGCTTGAGGGCATAGGTCAGGACCGGAGCGGGAAGAGCCACGAACGGATAGATTACCGCATTTGCAGGATCACAGAGGGTATCACCGGTACCGGTCTCCTTTAGCTTTGCTATCGCTGCTATCTCGCCGGGAACCGCCTTTTCCACAGGCTTTTGCGCCTTACCCTCAAGGGCAAATATCTGGCCATATCGCTCATTTTTTCCTTTGCTGGAGTTATAGAGGGAGCCGTCGGGTTTTAGCGTGCCGGAATAGACCCGGATAATGGAAAGGCGCCCCGTATAGGGATCTGTAAGTGTCTTGAAGACAAGGCCGGATACCGGGGCATCGGCAGACGGGTCCCGCTCTGTCTCATCCCCGCTTTTGGGGTCAGTGCCGGAGACAGCCCCGCGCTCATCAGGCGAAGGTAATAACTGTACAATCAGGTCAAGCAAGGCGCTTCCGGCCATGTTTTTTAAGGCGGAACCACAGCACACCGGTATAAAACCGCCACTCATTATGCCTTGTTTCAGGCCGGAAACGATCTCATCAGGGGTGAGTTCTTCACCCTCAAGGAACTTTTCCAGCAGCACGTCATCAGATTCTGCGGCAAACTCGATCAGATTGTTCCTCGAACTTTCAACCTCGCCCTGCAGATCTGCCGGGATATCAACAGGATTGACCCTGCCGCTCCCATCATTGCTGAACTCAAAGGCCTTTGCATTAACGAGATCTACAATACCCCTGAAATCCTCCTGTTCGCCAAGAGGCAAGGATACCGGAACCAGTCTCAGGTCCAGGGCTTCCTTTATTGCATCCACTGCCTTCTTGAAGTCTGCCCTCTCCTTATCCATTTTGTTGACACACATAATGACAGGAAGGCCTGAATCCCTGATAATGGACCATACCTTCTGTGCCTGCGGTTTTACCGGATCTACAGCATCTACAGTAAACAGTATATTATCAGCCGCCCTGGCAGCCATCCTGGCTTCGGCGAGGAAGTTGTCGTCCCCGGGTGTGTCCATAAGATAGACTTTGGCCCTTTTCCAGTTCAGGTGATGAAACGCTGTGCTGATGGAGATGTGGCGCTTGACCTCTTCCGGCTCAAAGTCCAACACCGAGGATCCGTCATCGACCTTGCCCATGCGCGAAGTTGCCTTGGCGGTAAAGAGCAAGGCCTCTGCCAGAGAAGTCTTGCCGCTTCCGCTTTGGGCGACCAGAGCGAGATTTCTGATGTTGCTGACTTCCATAGATGCTGTTTCCTTTCCTTCATAGATTTATGGTAACCGTTTACAGGGCACCGCATCTGCTTTGTTGCCTGCCTGCCGGCAGACAGGTCGGGCACTTGAAGTACAGGAAGTACGTCTGCGTATCCGCAGGTCTCGCATATGCAGCACCCTGTAAACGGTTACAGTTCTGTAAGTTGCAGTAAAACGGGCATTATCGAATTTCTGTTTTTCCCAATTTCAAATTTCAAGTTTCGAATCAACCTTTCCCGGTACCCCACCTCATATAGTCTCTCATAAGATAGGCAGACTCTTCCCGTTCGATCTTGACTGCGCATATCTTGAATTCAGGTGTCTTGGCAATGGGGTCCAGGGCCCTGCTGGTCAGGATGTTTGTCCTGGTCTCAGAAAAATTGAACGTCATGCAAACAACACCCGGAGAAACGATTTCGGTTATCTTTGTCCTGGCCTTTATGCTCCCTCTCCTCGAGGTCACTCTTATGACTTCTCCGTCCTGGATCTCCAGGGAGGCGGCATCAGCCGGGTGTATCTCCATTCGCTCCTCGCCACGCAGGTCATCAAAACCTTCGGCCTTACGCGTCATAACGGCATGATAATGGAAGGCGCTCCGTCTGGTGATAAGGATAAATGGATACTCGTGGCTGGGAGTCTCTGCCGGAGGCCGGTACGAAATGGGTGCGAATCTTGCGCGCCCGTTCGGTGTGTTGAAGCGCTCGCTGTAAAGATACGGCGTTCCCGGATGTTCGTGATCCGGGCAGGGCCATTGAAGCCCGGACTTCTCAATACGTTCGTACGTAATGCCCCCGTAACTCGGGGTCAGGCTGCGCATCTCCTCAAAGATCTCCTGGGGGCTGCCGAAATCAAAACCTTTTGCCCCCATGCTTTTTGCAATATCGCATATGATCATCCAGTCGGGACGTGAATTGTCTTTGGGCTCTATTGCCTTGCGGACCCTTTGCACCCGCCGCTCGGTGTTTGTAAAGGTCCCGTCTTTCTCGGCAAAGCTGGCTGCCGGGAGCACAACGTCTGCCAGACGCGCCGTCTCTGTGAGGAAAATATCCTGCACGACGAACAGTTCCAGGTGTGATATGGCCTTTTCTATGAAGGTGGTGTCCGCGTCCGTGACTACCGGATCTTCACCAACCAGATAGAGGGCCTTGATCCTGCCCTCACGGGCCGCATCAAACATCTCGGTCAGTGTGAGCCCGGGTGATGGACTGAGCTTGCAACTCCACGCCTTTTCAAACTTCCTCCGCGCCTTTTCATCATTCACCTTTTGATAACCCGGGTATACATTTGGAAGCGCTCCCATATCACAGGCGCCCTGGACGTTATTCTGCCCCCTTAAGGGATTTACGCCGGTCGAGGGCCTTCCGATGCTGCCCGTAAGCAGCGCCAGGTTGGCCAGGGCCCGCACATTGTCCGTCCCGTGCGAGTGCTCGGTGATGCCAAGGGTATACAGGATGGTAGCGGGTGAAGTAGAGGCGAACATCCTGGCGGCCTCGACCATGTCCTGTGCAGGAACACCGGTAATTTCCTCAACAGTTGCCAGGTCATTCTCCATGACCGAGGCCTCAAAGGCCTCATAGCCATCGCATCGTTCCTCGATAAATGAGGTATCCAGGAGGTCTTCCTCGATAATGACCCTCATCATCCCGTTCAGGAGCGCTATATCGGTTCCTGGCCGGAGCCTGAGCCAGATATCGGCCATGCGGCAGAGAGGTATGCGCCTGGGATCCGCCACGATGAGTTTTGCACCTTTTTGCACGGCCCTGGTGACCTGCCTGCCTATAATCGGATGATTTGCCGTCGTATTGGTGCCGATGGCAAAGATGCAGGCCGCATCGCTGATCTCACCTATGGAGTTCGTCATGGCACCGCTGCCGAAGCTGGCGGCCAGACCGGCCACCGTGGGCGCGTGTCAGAGACGGGCACAGTGGTCGATATTATTGGTCTTCAATACCGCCCTGGTAAACTTCTGGAAGAGGTAGTTCTCTTCATTTGTGCATCTGGCCGAGGAGATGGCCGCAATCTCATTTGCTTTGTAATGGGCCAGGCTGCTTGCCACATATTTGATCGCCTGGTCCCAGGTGATTTCCACAAACTTGCCTTCTCTCTTCACAAGGGGCAATGTAACCCGTCTGCCTTCTTCTGTTACTTCAACTACAGAAGACGGCCGTGCATATTCATCGTATGCACGCATGAGCGGAAGAGACAGCCTGTCCGGACTATCAACGAACTTATAACCGAAACGACCGCGGACACAGAGGTTGCCCTTATTAACAGGGCTTTCGCAATCGCCCCTGGCCCTTACGATGGTGTTTCCGCGCACGCCCAGGTAAAGCCCGCACCCCACACCACAGTATGAACAGGTGGTTTTTACTTCACGGGTTGGATATTCGGCCTTTTTGGGTATCAGGGCACCTACAGGGCAACGCTCGACACATTCCCCGCAGGACACGCAGACGGAGTCTTTTATAGGTTTGTTGGCAAATGTGCTGACTCTGAGGTCGTAACTCCGGTATGCCATGTCGATTGCATCAATACCTGCGATCTCGTGACAGGTTCGGACACATATGGTGCACTGCACGCACTTGTTTGGATTGAAATCGAAAAACGGGTTGCTGGTGTCAATGGGAAGGTCCTTGGCCGTATGCTCTAAGCGATTGAACCGGTGTTCATTGAAACCTATACGGTTCACAAGTTCCTGAAGGCGGCACTGCCCGCTCTTTGGGCAGAGAAGGCAGTTGAAGTCATGGTCACTCAGGATGAGCTCAAGGATCACCCGGCGCAATCGTTCGATTTCAGGATCGTCCGTAACAACCACCATCCCTTCTTCCACGGGGGTCCGGCAGGCCGGTTCAAGTCTCCTCCGGTTTTCGATCCTGACCAGGCACAGGCGGCACACGCTCTGGGGCGAGACATCAGGGCAATGGCACAGGGTGGGGATATAGATACCTGCCTCCCGGGCCGCTGTGAGGATCGTGGCACCCTCATCGGCCCTTACCGTAATTCCGTTTATGTTCAAAGAAACGCTACTCACTCTTATCACCTGAGCCTTCCATCAGACCGGTAACACATTCCACTGCATTGAACCGCTTGGGACAGACCTCCATGCAGGTCCCGCATTTGATACACTTGCTCTGGTCAATCTCGTGGACCTGCCATTTCGCACCTATAATGGCACCAACCGGACAGGCCGTCAGGCATTTCATACAGGCCTTACACCTGTAGTCCTTGATACGGTAGGAAATAAGGGACCTGCATACAAGGGCCCGGCATCGTCCTTCATGGATGTGCTCTTCATACTCTTTACGAAAATAGCGTATGGTAGATACTACGGGATTTGGGACTGTCATTCCAAGGCCGCATATGGAGGCCTGCTTGACGGCATCGGACAATTCGAGCAGGATCTCGATATCTCCGGGCTTTCCGTTTCCTCTTGTGATATCCTGCAAGATCTTGAACATCTGCTTTGTGCCGAGCCTGCACGGAGCACACTGCCCGCAGGACTCATTCTGTGCAAAATCGAGGAAGTACCGGGCGATATTTACAATACACGTGCTCTCATCCATGACGAGCATCCCTCCGGAGCCCATGATCGACCCTGCCTTGGCCAGCGATTCATACCCCACTGGCAGATCCAGGAGTTCTTCAGGGATACATCCGCCTGATGGCCCGCCGGTCTGTACCGCCTTGAAACGCTTCCCTTCCGGGATACCTCCGCCTATGTCAAAGATGATCTCGCGAAGCGTCGTGCCCATCTCCACCTCGACAAGGCCCACATTCCGGACCTTTCCCACGAGCGAGAATATCTTCGTCCCCGTATCGGTGGCAGTACCTATTTTTGAATACCACTCGCCCCCGTTCAGGGCAATCCTGGAGACGTTTACCAGTGTCTCCACGTTATTAATAACAGTAGGTTTGCCCCACAGTCCCTGTATGGCAGGGAAGGGGGGTTTTGGTCTTGGCCGGCCGCTTCTTCCTTCGATTGAGGCTATAAGCGCGGTCTCCTCTCCACATACGAATGCACCCGCGCCCTTTACGATCTTGATCTCAAAATCAAACCCGCGCCCCATGATATTGCGCCCGAGGAGCCCCAGATCAGCGGCCTGGGCAATGGCTGTGGACAGATGATGTACGGCCAGCGGATATTCAGCGCGCACGTATATGATCCCCTGAGAGGCCCCGACGGCATAACCGGCGATCATCATCCCTTCCAATATGCTGTAGGGATCGCCTTCCATGACGCTCCGGTCCATAAAGGCGCCCGGATCACCCTCATCGCCGTTACAAATGATGTATTTCTCTTTACCAGGGGCATTGCGTGCCGTTTCCCACTTGATGCCGGTCGGAAACCCGGCACCTCCTCTTCCGCGCAGACCGCTGAGCTTGATCTCTTCAATGACTCCTTCAGGGGTCATTTGAGACAGGACTTTGGCAAGGGCCCGAAAGCCGTCGACCTTTATATAATCTTCAATGATAGTAGGATCTATGATACCACAGTTTTTCAGTACAATCCTTTTCTGCTTCTTGTAAAAGGGGATGTCATTCTCATAAAGGCACTTCTGGCCGGTGACAGGGTCTTCATACAGGAGCCTTTCAACTACCCGGTCTTCAAGCAATGTCTCGGAAATGATTTCCGGCACGTCCTCTTCTGTTACGCTATTGTAGAAGATATTTTGCGGACCTATAATCACATTTGGCCCTCTCTCGCAAAACCCATGACAACCCGTCTTCTTGACCGTTATCTCATCTTCAAGCTCCTGCTCCTTGATTTCTCTGGCAAAGGCCTCCCTGACATGCTCGCTTCCGGAAGACATGCAACCGCTTCCACAGCAGACGCTGACAAGTTTGCCTGTTGTCTGCTCACCTGCAATGAGGGTCTCCCTCAGGAGTCTCAACGATTCCACGGTACCTATTCTGTAGCCTTCCATTGATGGTATCGAGATCGATTTTTCCATATCCATATTGATTCAGCACTCAACAGATTAATTCAGCAAGAATCATGTCCGGATTTTTTATCAATCGAGGTCCTCTGTCAGTAATTTCTTGATCTTTCTTACTGTCATTCTCGAGTGGACTTCGTCATCTACAAGGACAACCGGAGCCAGGGCACATGACCCGAGGCAGGCAACCCGTTGCAGGCTGTATTTGTAATCCGGGGTCGTTTGACCTGTCTTGATCCCGAGGCAGTTTTCCGCCGTTTCCAGAATGCTACGCGCACCCAGTACATGACAGGCGGTCCCCTGGCACACGGAGACGAGATGATCACCCCGTCGCGTCAAATAGAAACGGTCATAGAACGTTGCCACGCTGAATACCTGGCTCGGCGGCAATTTCAAGAAATCCGCGACTGAAGACAGGGCGGCCTCGGGCAGATATCCAAACTCCTCCTGGACCCTCTGCAGGATGGATATCAATCCTCCCTTTTCTCCTTCAAAAACTGCAAGTATCTTGTTTAGTCTTTCCGTATCCACAGTCTTAACGCTTACCCTGGATGATGCCTTCGGCCATCCGCACATCTTCCGCGCTGCCGATGAACACCGGCACCCTTTGATGAAGATGTTGGGGCTGGATATCAAGGATACGTTCGAACCCGGTGCTTGCATATCCTCCGGCCTGTTCTGCTACAAAGGCCAGGGGATTTACCTCGCAAGTGAGCATCAACTTTCCATGGGGCTTTAACGGGTCCTTTGAATTCGCCGGATACATATATATCCCGCCTTTCAGAAGATTCCGGTGAAAATCAGTGACAAAAGAACCTGTATATCGCGCTGTATAGGGACGGCCTGTCTTTATGTCCGGTGTCTTGAAATACTCGATCACGTCCTGTACTCTTTCATCCCAGAAATAATAATTTCCTTCATTGACGCTATAGGTCTTTCCCTTATCGGGTATACGAATGTTCTCGTGGGAGAGAAGAAACTCCCCGATACTCGGTTGCAGTGTAAAGCCATGCACCCCGTCTCCTGTTGTATAAACCATTATCTTGCTCGACCCGTAAATAAAATATCCCGCTGCCACCTGTTTATAACCGGGCTTTAAGGCCTCTGCCATAAGGCCGAATTCTCTGGGACCCTCTTTTTTGATGATTGAAAAGACCGTACCGATCGTGACGGGTACATCAATATTGGTAACACCCCCCAGGGGATCAAAGATCAATATATAGTTACCCCTTGGATACTCCTCTGGGATAGGTATCAAATCGGTATTCATCTTGGAGACCATACAAGCCAGATAGCCCACGTGACTGAGGCGATTCATAATTGTAAAATTGGCATATTCGCGCAATTTTTGTACGAACGCTTCGCCAACGCTTTCTGACTCCACAGTATCCAGGGCATCAGACAAATTTGCCTTGTCTACCTTTTTGGCGATGATCTTGGCTGCTACTGTCATCTCAGATAATATCGATGTAAAGGCGCCCGTCGCCTCCGGCCGCTCTTTTTGTCTTGATAAGATAAACTCAGTAACAGTTATCCCTTTAGCCATTTCAAATCCACCTCTTTATTGAGTGTTATGCTGCAAACCAGAATGCAAGCAGTTCGCTGGCAGATCAGTTCCTACCATGTTGATACATCTTGGTCAATATGTGTGCTTGAAAGAAACCGGCTACGTGCAACCGGATTCCCTATTTCTTTGCAGATTCTGCTGTCAATTGGTAAGAATGCATATCTATGACACTGCCCGACGAACAAAATAACTTAGAGCATAAAAAAAGGCCGGGGCCCGCGCCATATATCTGGGCAGCAATTACATTCCTGTCTGCGGGGCTGCTTTTCATAGCCCCCGGGATGGACTGGCAGCTTGTCGTACATCGAATAGCATGGCCTCTCAGCCGTATCCTGATAATCATGGCCCTCAGCCTCAGCTTAAGTGCCCTGGTAGAAGGAATGGGCTGGTCTGCAATAATTGCAAATCTATCCAGGCCGCTCATGCGTACAGGCAACTTCAGTGACTGGAGCGGGACCGCCTTTACAACGGCCTTTCTTTCAGGTGTCGCTGCAAATACCATTCTCTGGAACGTATATAAAGAGAAGAAATTAAGCAGGCGGGAGATGCTTCTGGCTACACTCCTGAATCTGGGTCTTCCTTCCTACACGCTGCATCTCCCAACTACCATTGCCATAATTATACCACTTGTCGGGAGAGCCGGATTGATATACGTGGGGTTGACCCTTATGGCTGCATTGCTCAGGACTATAATAATACTCTTCCTGGGCCGCTTAATGCTGCCATCACCTGAGAAAATGAGAGGACCGGGACCGGAATATCAAGATAGGGAGGGATTGGAACCAAGAAAGGAGCGGGTGAAAAAGCTCCTGGCCCAATATCTCTCTGGCCGCCTTAACCAAATAGCCATGTATACCGTGCCAATCTATATTATGGTAGTTCTCCTCCAGCAATGGGAATTTTTTGATTGGCTTCAGCACAAAAGTGCATCAATAATTACCAGTGAGGCCCTGCCTGTGGAAGGCATATCTGTAGTGGTATTCAGTATAGTTGCGGAATTCACGGCCGGAGCCGCGGCAGCCGGGGCCATGCTGAATGCAGGAGTGCTCACTGTGAAAGAAACCGTGCTGGCGCTTCTCTTCGGCAGTATAATTGCAACTCCTGTAAGGGCCATGAGACACCAACTTCCGAGATATCTGGGTATCTTTCAGCCAAAAATGGGCATAATCATACTCCTGATGGGACAGGCCTTGCGTGTTACAAGCGTTGTGATAGTAGGTTTCATATATTTTCTCGTGTGTTGATTCGAAAACAAGTATTATACAGGTATTATCATGAAAAAATCCCCTTATTTCTTGTCGTTATTTCTATTTATCCTGGCATTTTTAGCGTCCTTTGGCACCCCGGCCCGGTCTGAAGCCGGCGGGGAAAATATCGACAACATACCCATAGTCCGTGTCAACGTAATCCTGGATGTAGAAAACCGCCTGATAAAGGGCGGGGTCTCTGCACAACTCCCCATGGGAAAAACGATACGGATACATACAGGAGGCGTGGATTTAGGCCGTATCACCCTTGCAGGACGGACTATAAATCCTTCCATTGAAGAAGACTCTTTCACTGTTGCGGCTTCGGGCGGGAACAGGCTGCTCAGGATCCAATTCCACAGGAATTTCCGGCCATCGGGTTCCGGGCCGGGCGGAAAAAATGGTTATTTTGTTATGGATAACTTCATAGATGCCGGAGGTGTCGTATTGCTCGATGGCTGGTGCCCCATGCTGGAGGGGCTTGCCCTCTATGAGCTCAGAGCCGCAATACCTGCCGGTTTTAAGGCAGTATCCGAGGCGGATGCCATAAAAGTACAATCCCGGGAAGATACGAGCATATATATCTTTGAATTTCCCCATCCCAGGACCGGGCTCTCACTGGTTGCAGCCCCATATCAGGTCAATCTGGAGCGTCACAAGGGCATTGAGATTGCCGCATACTTTTTTCCTGATGATAAGGAACTTGCCCGGAAATACATTGACAAGGCCAAATATTATCTTGATCTCTATGAAGACATCCTTGGAGCGTATCCGTTTAAGCGATTTGCGATTGTGGAAAACCGCGCTCCTACGGGCTATGGACTTCCCACTTACACCCTTCTCGGCCAAGAGGTGGCAAGACTCCCCTTCATTGTAGATACCTCCCTGGGCCACGAGATACTCCATTCCTGGTTTGGAAACTCGGTTTATGTGGACCCGCGGGAAGGTAACTGGAGCGAGGGGCTTACCACATACCTGGCAGACCATCTCTATAAAGAACAGAAAGGCCTGGGCAGGGACTACAGGCATCGATTGCTTGCAGACTATCAAAGCTACGTCCATAAAGACAGGGCCATGCCACTCTCAGGGTTCAGATTCAGGACGGACCGGCCCTCAAAGGCCATAGGTTACGGCAAGGGGGCAATGCTGTTTCATATGTTGAAACAGGAGATAGGTAAAGATGCCTTTTACAAGGCCCTGAAAAAATTTGTCATGGATTACCGCTTCAGGACGGCGGGCTGGAGTGAGCTGAAAGCAGTCTTTTCAGACATCGGCAAAAAGGACCTTTCAGTATTTTTTGACCAGTGGCTTGAGAGAAAGGACGTGCCGATACTCTCCATAAAGAAAGAGGGTATCACTTATCCGGGAAGCGGACATCAAGGCCTGAAAGTGACTGTTCGGCAAGGTACGGAAAGCCCTTACTCCCTGTCAGTGCCCCTGGTATTAGAAACCACATTCGGGGAGGTGCGACGCAATGTCCGTGTAGAGCATGAAAAGGAATCCATGGAAATTGAAATCAAGGGGCAGCCCCTCAGCGTGACTTTGGACCCGGACTATGATCTGATGCGCAGCCTGGAGCCGTCAGAGTTTCCACCTGTGCTCTCACGCCTCCTGGGGTCAGAGCACAAGTTCTTCGTGCTCCCTTTGCAGAACCCGGAGGTCTATTGTCAATTCGCTGTTTTTCTCCGGTCGCTTGGATTTAAGGAAAAAAGCATTGACAGCCTGATGACCGGCTCGGATCTGAATAAAGGTTCCCTGCTCATACTGGGAGACCCTGCCCCGAGGCTTGAACGGCTGACAGGGGCGATGCCGGATCCGGGCAGCGGGGTCATCATCACGGTCAGAGAAAATCCCATAAACCCGGCAGGCGTGGTGGCCGTGGTAAAGGCCGATTCTTCAAGACAACTGGACCTCATCCTGAAAAAGCTTCCCCACTACGGATACTGTAGTACATTGAGGTTCGAGGACGGCAAACTGGTGAGAAAAGATACCGCAGGCACCCGGAATGGGATACGCCTTGTCCTGCAGACCGAGGTTATGGGGACCGCTGCCAGTGATCTTTCTCCAATAGACCGGATAATCAATGACATATCCGAAAAGCAGGTGATCTATATTGGAGAGTGTCATGACAATTTCAGCCATCACATGGCCCAACTGAGGATCATCCAGGGGCTTGACAGACTTGATCACCCCCTTGCCGTGGGTATGGAGATGTTCCAGCGTCCGTTTCAGCATGTACTTGACAGGTATCTGAAAGGCCGGATAGACGAAAAGACCTTCCTCAAAGAGAGCAAATACCTTGAGAGATGGAGGTATGATTACCAGCTCTATCGCCCGATCATACAGTATTGCAGAGAGCATGACATCCCGGTCCTGGCGCTCAACCTTCCGGAAGAAATTTCAAAAAAAGTGGCAAGAAAGGGCCTTGAATCACTGTCAGACGAAGAGTTGAGGCAGGTGCCAGAGGACCTCGACTGGTCAAATACGGCTTATAAAACACGTTTGAGGCGAATCTTTGAAAAACACCCTGAAAGCGGAGTCAGGGATTTCAACGACTTTTATCAGGCCCAGATCCTTTGGGATGAGACAATGGCACAGAACGTCCACGATTACATGAAGAATAATCCCGGCCGCCAGATAGTAGTGCTTGCAGGCAACGGGCATATTGCCTTCGGCGATGGTATTCCCTCAAGGACCTACAGGCGCGGGAAATACGATCAGGCAATAATAGCCAATGTAACCGGCAACAAACCGGAACAGGGCATGGCGGACTTCTTCCTGTTTCCGCCCATGATGCAGCCGCCCTTCTCCGCCAGGCTGGGAGTAATTCTCGATGAGGAAGACAACGGGGTGGTGCTAAAGAAAGTCATGCGTAACAGCCCTGCACAAAAGTCCGGCCTGAAGTCCGGAGATTTGTTGTTGAGCTTTGACGGAGAGCCTGTTAAAGACATTTCCGGCCTCAAACTCGCCCTGCTTTTCAAGAAGGAGGGAGACACCGCCGTAATTGAGGTCAAGAGGAAAAAAAGATTCGCGCGCGACAAGATACTTAAATTTACAGCAGGTCCTTTTAAGCCCATGGAAATGACATTTCACCATCCCCGTGAGGTCAAAAAATAAAGAGATAAACGCGAATGCCTTTGTAAATATTCTTGTGAGCCAGCTATATCCTGCCTTGAAGCGGTTTATTCAGCGCTATCTTTAATATTCCGGAGGCATATTCTTCAACTGGGCCAGGGAAAGGACAGGGCCGTCCTTGCACACGAGCTTGTCGCCGATATTGCAGCGGCCGCACATGCCGATACCGCACTTCATGCGCATTTCAAGGGAGAGGATGATCCTTTCCGGAGTAAACCCCACCTTTTCCAGGACAGGTTGAGTAAACTTGATCATGATTGGCGGGCTTAACCCTACAACGACATTCTGCTCAACAGGCCATCTCTTCGATTTTCCTTTTTCGATGCGACTGATAGGCAAGGTGATTCCTGTACTGAATCCATCGCAC
>Ga0190316_1000058_pt1 | contig 27606 bp, 24 predicted proteins | sample 48701112_MG_FD_161663 | JGI IMG/M metagenome (GOLD analysis project Ga0190316, IMG submission 161663) | Hydrothermal vent sediment bacterial communities from Southern Trench, Guaymas Basin, Mexico - 4870-11-1-2_MG | ecosystem: Environmental > Aquatic > Marine > Hydrothermal vents > Sediment ... | reverse complement strand
CAGAGGTATATTTTGAATGCAACGACTTCCTCACGCATCCTTTCAATCTCACCCGAATGCAAATTCTCTTCCGTGACGCCACCGCAGAAAAGGATTTCAGCGTAACCTCTCGCTTTCTCAGCGAGCCTCTTCTTCGCACGCACGCGCTCTGCGGATGTCGCAGGTCTCGGTGTGTTAGGCATGTCCACGACCGTCGTCACGCCGCCGTGAATCGCCGCCTTCGCTCCCGAGAGAAAATCTTCCTTGTAAGACCACTCGTGGCTCTCGTCCTCACGCAAGTGAGCATGCAAATCCACGAATCCCGGAAAAATAAGACAACCCGCACCCGCAGACACCCGCTTCTCACCACTCAATCCCTGCTTACGCACTGCGGAGATGCGCCCCTCGTCAACGCCCACTTCCGCCTCAAATATGCCCTCAGGATGCACAAAACGACCCTCTATGACAAGCTCGTGCATTCCTTCCCGCTCTCCTCCGCTTCCTGCTCTTCCCTCCTCTCCCCTGCTCTCCCCTTCTCCCCACCGCCTCCGCTTCTCCTCTTCACAGTCTTTACCGCCTACGAAGTCGCCTGTCCAGCGCCAACTTTGAGACGGTGACGAAGAACCTCACGACCTCTTTCAACCCCAATTTTGATTTTCCGTCCTCTCTGTTTTTGAAAATTATGGGGATTTCAGCCACTTTGAACCCAATTTTTGTGGCAAAATATACCATTTCTACCTGAAATGCGTAGCCTTCCGAGCAGATTTCCGAATTGATGCTTTCTATAACTTCCCTTTTGTATGCTCTGTATCCGCTTGTCGCATCCTTAACGCTCAAATTCAGCAATTTACTTGCCATCAGGTTCGCTCCTGCGCTTATAATTCGCCTTAAAATGCCCCAGTCATTCACGCCACCGCCACGCACATACCTTGAGCCTATAACAACCTCGCATTTCTCCTCAAGCAACTTCCTCAAAAATGCCGGAATAAGAGCGGGGTCGTGGGAGAGGTCGCCATCCATCTCAAAAAGAATATCACCCTTTGCATGTGCGAAACCCGTCTTGTAAGCGGAGCCGATGCCCATTTTACGCCCTCGCTCAATCAGCCGAATCTCACAAATGCCCCCGAATTTTCTCGCAAGTCTCCTGACTTCGTCTGCAGTGCCATCCTCGCTGTTGTCGTCAACGACAATAATCTCACCTGTGATGCGATTTTTGTGCAGAACTTCCACAACTCTCGGTATCAGAATGCTGATGTTCCGCCTCTCGTTAAATGTAGGGATGATGATGGACACCTTCAACGCTCTCACCTATTCTCTTTCCCGCTCCTTTCCCTTTTCCCATGCGAAGAAAAAATAAACATTTTGACCGCTGACATGTAACTTTCTAATTTCGGACGCAAGCAGCTGTTTCCTCGTCTCTTTTCGTCTCATGTCGTCGCCGTTCAAAATAGAAAGTTTTTTATGTATTTTTTCGGAGAGGGGATGTGAGGGGAAAATGGAGAAGGGTGAGAAGGTGCTTGTTGCGTTGGTCGTGCTGACATTTGTGGGATTTCTGGTCGGAGCTGCAGTCATGCAACAGCAGATGAAGCACATGCCGCCGGAGAGCTGCTACCAGATGTGCCACGAGATGAAGCCTTTTTACGACTCATTTGAGGATTCTGTGCATGCGAAAGAGATTAAAGATTGTCATGAATGCCACGAATCCGAGAAGCCTGAGATGCTTTTGTATGCGGGTGAGATGGTAAAGCACCTTGAAAGGCAATATTTTGAGAGCAAGGGCGTTGAAGTTGAGGAAATAGAGGAGAAACCGCCATCTTCACCGAAGAGGGAGATATGCGAAAAGTGCCACAACGGCGTGAGAGCGAAAGCGGTCTCAGAGAAAGTTGCTCCGAAGGGAACTTCATGCGAAACATGCCACACCGAAATAACGCATGCTGAACACAAAATCGGTGAATACGGAGAAAAGTTCAAAGGCTACGAAAGTCCTTCTTACGAGGGGCGTGAGTGCGTCGCATGCCACAATGACCATTCAATGAGTGTGAAGGAGGACACATGCTTGGACTGCCATCCATTCCATCCGTCGTGAGCACCACACGCACATTTCCTGTCTTCCGCCTCGCTGGCTGACTGCTTCCGCACCCACCCTGCTGTCTCCTACTCTTTCTCTTCCTCTTCCTCTTCCGCTCTCCTCCTCACTGCTTCCAAAAGAATCAGGGACATCCCAACGCTCATTGCTACAACGCCTGTCCAGATGAGCGATACGAGAGGAATCCGCTTCACACGAATAATGAAGTTTTCAGGCGGTTCTCGGCTGCCGAACATCGCATTGAACAACGCTTCGTATGTGGAATTTGTGTATTGCATGAATATATATACATCTTCCGCAGGCGTTGAGATGATTAATGGCTTTGAAACTATCCCATAATTCGGGTAATAGAACATCCATATCTCACTTTTATGAACACTTCCACCTGTTTTAACATCTGCATATACTTTAAAAGCGGTGAATTCGGGCAAGAAATGGGCGACCCTCGGGCTGTAAATGAAACTATTGCTTGCGAAAACTTCGCATGTGGAGATTTCTATGCTCGTTCCCAACGCATTCACATCTGAATTAAGCGTCGCAGGTATATCTCCGCTGTCCATCTCAGCGGAAGAACTCACGAACACGCCAACGAGAATTAAAATAATTGCGAGGTGAATGAGCATCGTTCCCACACGCATGGCAGAAATTCTCACCGCAATTTTCCTCACAAAATTCAGCAGGACAGAAACGCCTGCGAAAATCAAAAATGGGAGACCGAAATTTGCGAGTGCATTCGGAAGCGGGACGCCGAGAAACGCAAGAACGACGCCGAGAGCAGTAACGAGAGCGGTGAGCAAAGCAAATCGTTTGACATTCAAACTGAGATTGCAGCCTGCGAGGGCAACGACGAAGGCAATCGTGGGCGGGTAGCACCACATCGTGAAAAATTCAGGCTCGGTGTTCATCGGGATGCCTGTAACAAGCTCTCCGAGCATGGGCATCGCTTCCCCTAAGAAGCAGACGAGGAGTGCAACGAGCAGCGACCAGAACGCAACGAAAAGCGAGAGCGAGTGCAAAGAGCGGAAATCCACATCAAACGCATATATTGGCTTCTGCAACCTGAAACGCAGGTAGAGGAAAATGAAAGCGAAGGAAAAGCCGAAAATCAGCAGCACAGGTCCGAGCGCAGAAGCGGCGAACGCATGCACCGACTCCAAAAGACCGCCTCTCGTCAGTGCAGAAGCGAAAATGACCATGAAAAATGCAAGAAGTAGCGAAAACTCACGAGCAAGGTCTTTCCTGCAAGAATGCAGGTGGAAATATGCGGTGAGTGCGAGCCAAGGCATTAGAGAAGCGGTCTCAACAGGGTCCCACGCCCAGTAGCCACCCCATCCCAAGACCTCGTAAGACCACCAACCGCCGAGAGCGATTCCAAGCGAGAGAAAGAGCCATGCTGCACACGCCGTCAGGCGTAACACCCTCTCCTCTGTCTTCGCAACAACACCGCTACCGCTACCACTGCTACCACTACTGCCACCACCGCTTTCTTGCGTTCCCTCAAATGCCTCTGCGAGCATCCCTGCAAGCGAGAGTGCGAAAGTCAAAAGTGTGAGCGAGTAGCCGAGAAAAAGCACAGGCGGATGCACAACGACCCAAACATTCTGTAAGAGAGGGTTTAAGCCGTAGCCTTCTCTCGGATGCACTGGAAATCGCTCAAATGGACGCTCTACAAGCACTACAACGAGCAGAAGTAGAAGAATAATATCTGCGGTAAGAAAGAACATGCGTGAAAATTGCTCTCTCTCACGGCTATAATTCTCTACCTTACAAAGTTTTAAGCGTAACCACGCATAAGAGAGTGCGAAAAGGAGGCAAAGGAAGAGCAGGGAACTGCCACTTCCTATCCAAGTGTCTGCAAATTTGAACAGAGGCGACAAACCTGAAGAGCTGTAAGAGTAGACTTCCTTCAACGCAAACTCGTCGTTCAAAAATGCGAGAGCGAGACGAAAATAAGCGAGCAGAATGAGAATGAGCGCAGCGAAGAGCGGAAAGCTTGCAGAAGAAGGGTCAGTGAGCGAGCCTGCTGAGCGTGAGCGACGAAGCAGCAGCAAGAAAAAATCAATAAAAACAAAAATGAAAGCGAGAATGAGTAAAATCGTTCCTAAATCAACCGAAAATCCATTCATTTTGTAAGTGCGACCTCCATATTCCTAAAGTTCTCCCCATTTTTTCTCGTATCTCACTACATTTGAGATTGTTTTTCCGCTTTCATCCACTACTTTCACAACTATCATTATGAAATCATCATCTTTTATCTTGCTTTCTGGGAATTCTGCACGCAGTTCGTATGTGTCTGCTCCATGATACAATTTCGCATCCCAATCAATACCTTTCATACCATGATTCGCAGCAGCATACATCTCAACAGCAGGAAAAACATTCGGAGCGCTCCTGCTCACACTCATTATGCTCACTCCCTCTCGCTTCACCTCCAATATTTTAACTTGCGGGTGTTCATATTCACCTTCAACGGAGACCCTCACTTTCACTGCGGGAACTTCTTGCATTTTAAGGAACGAAATGACTACTGCTACGACTAAAATCGCAACCGCAATCACAACAATAATTCTAACAAGCAATTTCTTCTCCTCTGCCCCTCCAGATGCATCATCTTTCTGCTCCGCCATGCCTCTCTACCTCGCTACTCTCGCTCAAAACCCGAAAATGCTCATCAATTCGCCGAATACATTTTTAAATAATTCGGAGATTGTCGGGAATGGTGCTTTCGCAGTCTCGCCCTGCTCTTCCGCTTCTCCTCCGATTTCAGGAGGAAGAATGCCTGCTTCTTTGTATTTTTCGCCGAATTCGCCGTGACAGACAACGCAGAGCTCAGTCGTCTTTGCTCCGTGAGCTGCATGCGGGTCCCTGCTGTGACAGGCATCGCAGGAAGTGCTTTCGGGGACGAAAGGCTCTCTGCTCCCCTCTTGAATGTGGCAAGCCTCGCATTTCGCACCTTGATGCGCTCGGTGAAATTTACCGCAAGAAATGTTCTTCGGGTCGGCGAGACCTGTGCCAATGTGGCAGTCCACGCAGACCTTAATTCCGTGTGCTTTCTCCCTTATTTTTTCCATGTCAAGATTTCCTGCTGTGCTGTATGCCGCTGAATGGCAGTTGCACGAGCCCAACTTCGCATTCAACTCGTCTTTAGTGAGCAGTGAGACATGACACTGCACGCATTCAGGTGCGGGATGCCACCTGCCTGCGAGGAAATTTGCGGTGTTCGGCGGTAATACTTCCTTTGCGGATGCGACACTTACAACAACGCCTTCGCAGCAAAACATCGCCTCCTCTCCTCTTTTTCCACAAATGAAAACGCCACTCACGCAGCAGAGAGCGGTAACTGCGAGCAACGCAGCAAGCTTGCAAGCGAGAGCCTTTTGCGGTGTTTCACTTCCCATTATTTAAAATGGATGGTTTCTTTTGAAATTTCTTTCGTTTTCTTCTTCTGATTTGACATTCCGCACACAAGCGGGAACAGAAAGCGAAAATGATTTTTTAGAGCAAGGAGAAGTTTTGACGATGAAGGTCGCAAATGTTGCTTTCGCTCTGACACTCGCAACGCTCGCACTTCTCGCCTTCGCTGTCGGCAGTGTGTTCGCACTGAAAGCAGTGATTGTCTCTGATGCCGATGGATTGGGAAACTACACGCCTCGTAACCTCACTTTCACACACGGAAGCACGCTCAAGGTTTATGCGGAGATGAAAGATGTGAACCACAAGGGCTTTGTCCGTGTAGATTTCGTGTTCGTGATAAAAGACCCGAAGGGGTACCCTGTTGCGATGGACAAATTAGAAGTGCGACGCAGGGACTACGAAAGCGATGCTTATGTGCTTTACATGAAAAAAATACCTAATTGGTGGCTTTATGGCACATACCAACTTGATATTTACGCATATGACCGTATAGATGACTCGAAAGTGAGGCAAATAAAGGAAGATTTTGAGGAGAAAAGCATCACAGAGATTATAGAAAGCGACGAATTTGACGATTACAAGGGTTTTTTTGAGTCAGGTTCAGATGAGGATGGCATAGATATAGAGAAACCGCTTTCAGATTCAAAAAGGGAGCATAGAACGCTCACTTTCTCCGTCGTTTCTGAGGAGGAGTTGAGGCGAATAGAGCGAGCTCGTGTTGCGCCTTCCCCCGCGCCTGCGGAGCCGAGATTTGTCGTGATGGATGTTCGCACGAGTGCGTTTGAAATTCAGCCCGGAGAGAGTGTTTATGTGTATGTTGTCGTGAAGAATGAGGGTGCAAGCGGAACAGACACCATCTCTTTATTCCTTAATGACAAGAAATACGCCGATGCCACTGTATCCCTAAAGGAAAATGCCACTATTACTGTTCCTTTTGAGGTCAAGTTGTATGAAGAAGGCTTCTACAAAATCACAATTTCGGGCTCAAATATCGTTAAGGGAATATATGTGAAGAGGAAGGGGAATTCATCCTCCCCCGCTACAACCTCTGAGGGAAATTCTACAGTCCTCGCTTCCTCAACACAAAAAGAACAAGAGCGGGGAAAGCTCGGGCAGAGTGAGGAGGAGCAGGGGCGGAAGAAAGGAAAATTACCTGCACCGAAAGGTTATGATATTGTAATAGCTGTATTGATTGCCCTTCTAGCTCACTACTACCGCCGTCATCATCGGTAATGGTGGTAAAAGGGAGGGGGGAGGGGAGAGAAAAGAGAAAGTAGCGAGAAAGCAGAAATTACCGCACCCTCATTTCATTCCATGTATTTCTGAAATCTCGCCTCTGTGGCAGACGGTGCAAGGCTTCCCTCGCTTCAGATGGATGTCAACGAGGTTCGTGTAAGGCTCTAAAGCGTTCGGATAGCCGTGGCACTGCTCACAAGTGGTGTTTCCGGGACCTTTCTGCGGGATATGTGGCTCCGGACTGCCATGGCACTGCGTGCAAGCGACGACACCTGCGTGAACAGTGTGAACAGTGGCATTAGGACCGCCGTGGCAGCCTCCTAAATTCTCGTAGTCAAAGCATCCGGGCTTCCCATTCACCATGTATCCTCCTTTTGTGTGAGCTTCCAGATTTGCCGTCCTCTCTCTATTGTGGCACATGTCACAACTCAACTGCGTGACTGGCGTGGGCGTGGGCCTCACTGTTGCGGCAGGCGTCGCAGTCGGAACGGTTGGAGGTGTGGGCGAGGGCTTCGTAACTGCTGGTGTCGGCGTCTGTGTGGTGGGGGGCTTTGCAGACGGCTTCGTCATCCACACTGCGACCCCTCCAATCGCCGCTATTACAATTACTGCTACCACAATCCCAGCAACCAACTTCGCTTCCATTTGCTCTCCTCTTCCCACGCACCTTTTAAATATCTTTCGGTTTTTTCATCTTCGCATGAAACGCCGAATGTCAAAAGGGAGCGTCCCTTTCGTTCGCAGCACCGCCCACGAGTAATATGCGAATGCGTAAATCACCAACGCAAGAAAGAAAATGCAAACAGTGACATTTTCCGCACTACCGACGGGCATCGCAACCCTTAGTGCTGCATGTGTGAGTATGAATCCCGTAGGAACTATTATAATAGGCAGAAATACGAATAACCACGCCTCCGCTTTATTGAAAAGTTCAAATTCTGATGTGATGAGAAGCCACCAAAGGATAAAGAAGAGGAGGATTGCGTAGTGAGCATGCGGAATCATCGTCTCTACCATGAAAACAAAACCAGACATTGTGATTATTGCCAAGAAGATTGATTTAACTGCAAAGCTGATTGAAGTGCCTGGCGCTATTATGCCCTCAACTGTCGCAGGATTCGCAGATGCTTTTACCTGCTCCTCCATCACCGCATCCACTTTCTTGTCTATGCCATTTAATCTTGCTTCCAATTCTTCCATCTGAACATGCACCTCCGCAAACTTGCGAAGAAGCGGCTCAAGCCGACGATAAATGCCCTCTTCAAACGCAGATTCCACTAATTTACCGTAATAAATCGCCTTCCTGTATGTCTTTATGCAAGAATAGCATATCAAAAAACCCAAAAGCAGGAAAAGTGTGTCCACTCCTACACCCCATAAATCAATATGTTCCATGCTAATATCAATTACTAACGAGTAAAGAGAGAAAATAGTGAGAGCTAAGCCTATAAAAAACGCAACAGTTAATCCTATCTTCTCAAAAACCGAGACTGCTGTCCTTGGGTTCTTCCCACGCTTGACCATTTCAAATATGAGAAATCTCAAACTTAAAATTTCTTTCTATTTTTCTTTTTCCCTGCTCTTCCTCTCTTTCCTCCTCCCTCCTCCTTTCTCGGGAGTGAGAGCGTAGAAAGGATTCGCGAGAAGCGTGCTCCTCTGTTCTCTGTATGTAGTTTCCCTCATTTCTTTTCTACGCCGTTTTCCACACTCTTCTACTGCGGAAGCAAGTTTTTAAGGAGGCGGGGAATTTTTAAAGGGATGAAGAAGGTTTTTGGTGTGATTGGAGACCCGATAGAGCATAGCCTCTCGCCAGTTATGCACAACGCAGCATTTTCAGCGCTGAACATGGACGCAATATACCTCGCATTCAGGGTTTCGCCGAAAAATGTCGGAGATGCGATAAAGGGAGCGAAGAGTTTGGGCTTCGTCGGCTTAAATGTGACTATTCCGCTCAAAGAGAGAGCGATTTTATATGTTGAGCCTGATGAAATAGCATCAAAAATAGGAGCAATAAACACAATAGACTTCAAAAGTGAGCCTCCAAAGGGATATAATACCGATGGCATCGCAGCCTTAAATGTGCTTGAATCTGCGGTTGGAAGCGTTAAAGGCAAGCGAGTGCTGATTTTAGGTGCTGGTGGTGCTGCGAAGGCGATTGCTTTCTACCTTGCGAGCGCTGGAGCTCTCGTGAAAATCGCAAACAGGACAATTGAGCGTGCTGCTGAAATCGCCTCAAAGCTGGAAAACGCCTCCTACACAGGTTTAGACAATTTAGAAAGGCATATTGCGGATGCTGACATCCTCGTGAACGCAACTCCCGTCGGAATGTATCCGAAAATTGACGAAACGCTTGTGACTGCTGAGATGATGCATTCAGATTTGGTCGTTTTTGACATTGTTTATAATCCTGTTGAGACGAAATTGCTGAGGGAGGCGAAGAAAGCGGGCGTTAAGCGGCGGATTGACGGCGTTAAAATGCTTGTATTTCAGGGTGCAGCATCATTTAAAATATGGACAGGTATCTCTCCACCGCTAGATGTGATGGAATCTGCGGTGAGGAAAGCCCTTCAGTCAGCGAATAGCAAGGGGTTTAGTGTAAGTGGTCGTTTATAGACACACATACACTTTGGGACACATCAACCTCAGCTCCCTCTGGGTTCATCGGGAGCATTTCATCGGTCTCGTCCCCATTCGGGGCAACCCCCAGTCCCCACATGCCAAGTCCTTTCCTGAATATGTTCACAGATGCGTTCCTCTGTCTATCCATAGAAAGACCGCATTTCGGGCATTTGAAGACAGCTCCTATTCGGGTCTTCATGACGAACCCACATCTGGAGCAAGTCTTCGTTGTATTTCTCGGATTAACATAAATAACGCAGTATCCGTTCCAGTTCGCTTTGTATTCAATCATCTTTTGTAGTTTTATGAAATCTCCTTTGAATAACTGCCTGTTCCTTTTCTTTGACTCGGATTTGCGTTTCATTTTCATATGAGTCAGGTCTTCAAATATGTGGCTTTTATTGGAGAGGAATTTTGAAATTTTATGCAGGAGAGCATTCACTCTGTTTTTCTCTCTTCGTTTATATTTTGCCATCAACCTCTTATAAGTTTTTGATTTGGTTTTCTGTGTTTTTTCCTGAATCCTTTTCCTCTTCAGTTCATACGCCCTGTGGATAGTATAGACATCTTTGAGAGATATTTTATAGTGATGTTTTCCATCGTAGCCATCAAAAGATAACAGATTAGCGTCTCATCCGACAGGCTTCTCAATACGAAGCTCCTTCATACGCCAGAATGTGAATGTAATGCTGCCTTTTTTCAAAATTATACCTCCTAAATTCAGATTTTTAACGCTATTCCAGAACCAGTATTGCTTCAAATCAAATTCCACATACCTTTTTCTCGGCTCTATTGTTATCTTCACCTTTCCATCTTTATATGAAAAGAGTGTTGTCTTGACATAAACGAACGCTCTTTTTATTTCTGGCTTTTTTCTCTTCGCTATTCCTTTTCTATATCTCTTTCTCCATGATTTGAATATAGAATATGCGGTATTTATCGCACCATCAACATAATGTGATGCATATTCCCAATTCTTTAGTGCAGAATTCCGAATATTTCTCTTAAATTCCTTACTCGTAGGTATCACGGGAAAAATCCTCATCCTTCCTTTTACTTTCTCCTCTTTCCATCGTATGTTCCCCCATATCTCTTCAATTATTGCTTTTAGAAGCAAAGTATAATCCGAAATAAATACATCAAGATTATAGTTATGTTCAACTGAATACGCCTTAAATACCTTCTTTTCTTGCATATTCCAGCACTTTCTCATATTGACTTCCTGATACATCATTCATGGGCTTTTCCAATATACCCTAATGTCCATCTAATATTTAACTGTTTCGGTAGGCGAAGAGCGAGGCGAAGAGCAAAGAGAGAGCGTTGGAGCGTTGATCAGGCGAAGAGGGAAATCAGAGTTTCTTTCTTGCGACCTCCACATATTTCACGCCTCCGTTGCGGATGAAAGCGAAGAGCATGCGTTTTCTGACGCCGTGAGCGAGTCTTACTGCTCTTGCGAGTTCATGCGTGCTGAAAGTATGCTCTGCGGGTAGAACATGCACGAGAAAAGCGGAGTGCTTGTCGCAGGAAGCCTCGTAAACACGGAAGTGCGAGCCGAATTTGAAGCCCGTTTTCGGGATTAAGCCACGCTCACGCAAGTCCTCGTAGACCGCAAATTTCGCAGAGAAGCATTCATCAACTGCACTCGCATGCTTCACGAATTGGGAAAAATCCTTTCTTGCGGAAACTGCTTCTTTCACATTCTCACATTCTTCCCCTGCTACCCTCACCTTCGCCCTCGCTTTCGCCCTCGCCCTCGCACCCTCACTCGCATTCTTGACCGAAATGATTCCCTTTTTGAGCAGGTAAGCCGCTTCAACGAGAGAGAGCTGAAGTTTTCCTTCTTGTGTGAGTGTGCCGAAGTCGTGGATGTGCCTCACGTTCTCCGCATCCCAAATGAAAACTCTGTCGCCGAGCAGACTCGCTTCCGCTGCTGTTGCTCTCTCTTTTCTTCTGCCCTCCTTTTGCTCTTCCGCCTCGTTGCGAAGCGTGTCCGCCGCTTTGAATGAGCGAACTTCGTAGTAAGTGATGTCGCTTTCCTCGTCGACAATTGCCAAAATCACCTCCTTTCGCATGTTTTCGGCGAGAGAGACGAGCTTTTCAATTTCGGCGAGAGAGACAGCGTCCCTTTCGGAGAAAATGCGAATGAACGCCTTTGCAGGCTTCTCTCCCTTTGAGCCACGAGGGAAAAGCCAGAAGAAATCCTTCCCGCAGCGAACTGCATATCCTCGCTCCCTTAAGTCTTTGAACACGATGTAGCGGAGCATGAATCTCGGCTGAATCGCAAGAGCAACACTCAAAAATCCCTCAACACTTAACTCCTTTCCCTCCGCATCCTCCACACGCAATTTGCCTTTCTCCACAAGAAATGCTGCTTCCTCAAGCGAAAGTCGCTCGGCTTCAAGCCACGCTTTTGCCTTCTCACTACCACCTTTACCCTTACCTCCCTTACCTCCCCCACCCTCAATTAGAGAGACAAAAACGATTTCTTCGCCCTCTGCCACCTTCGCTTTCCGAAGAACGCCTCGCACCATTTTATAAAAGAGGAAAATTATTTGGCGTCAAAAGACGGATTTCAACTGTTTCGCCAGCATCCACAATTTCACGACCCTTCTCAACGAATATGTAGCCGTCTGCGCTTGCGAGTGTTGAGACCGCACCTGAACCCTTCAAAATCGGCGTCGCAAGCATTTCACCGCCAGAAGAACGCTCCAAGCGGACAAAAACAAACTCATTTCTGCCTTTCTCTGAAATTATGCGCTGCGAAGTCCTCGCTTTTATGCATTTCTCCTCCGTCCTTTCGTTTGCAGTTCCCGAGACGCTTGCTGAAGAAATGCGTTTCAAGAAAGGAGCGACGAAGAGGCTGAAAGAAAGGAGAGCGGATGTCGGATTTCCGGGCAGTGCGAAGAGCGGCTTTCCTGAAAAAATGCCGAATGCGAAAGGCTTCCCGGGCTTTATGTCAACGCCATGCACGAGTATTTCACCATTCCGCTCCAAAACCGCAGGAACAATGTCTCCAGCACCCGCAGAAGTCCCGCCTGAGACGACAAAAACATCCACTTCCCCATAGGAAGATGTTCCTTGCTGAAACGCTGACTTTAACCTCGCCTCTATTTCATCAAAATCGTCAGGAGCAACGCCCAATTGGACTGGAACGCAACCGCAGAGCCTCACAGCGTCGGAGATTGTTCTCATGTTAACATCGTAGATTTTACCCGGAGGAAGCTTAGTGTGGTCAACGCTCACGATTTCGTTTCCTGTTGAGAGAACGCCGACCCTCACCTTCTTCCTCACGAGAACTTCAGAGAAACCGCATGCTGCAAGCAAACCCGTCTCACGAGGCGTGAGCAGCGTCCCTTCAGACAATATTCGCTCCCCCTTCCCGATGTCTGAGCCTGCCCGCTGGACATTCTCCGCAGGAACAACAGGCTTGAATATTTTGACCTTCACCTTTTCACTGCTTTCTCCCTCCGCTCCGACGACGAAACGCCGCTTGCCACCACCTCTCCCTCCGCTACCACCGCTACCACCACCGCTACCACCACCGCTACCGCTCTTCTCTGCCAATTCCGTGTTCTCAACCTTGACGACCGCATCTGCGCCTGCAGGCATCGGCGCTCCTGTTGAGATTGCGACGCAAGTGCCTCGCTGAACGCCCACCGTAGGAACCTCGCCAGCACGCAACTCTCCTCGCAGTGAAAGCACCACAGGAGCGTCCTCTTCTGCGTAAAATGTGTCCTCCGCAATAACTGCGTAGCCGTCCACTGTCGCCCGGTCAAACGGAGGAATGTCAAAGGGAGCATGCAAATCCGCTGCTGAAATCCTGCCGAGTGCTTCGTTTAAATGCACCCACTCCTTCTTCGCAGAAATCTCTCGTGAAACGCTCTCCGCAACCTCTAAAATCACATTAAGAGCCTTATCAATACTCACAACACGCAGGAACTCCCGCCCCATTTCCCACTACGCTTTGCACCACTACCGCTACTACTCCGCACTTGCACCACCGCTACCACTACCGCCACTACTACTGCCACTACTACTGCCACTGCTTCCACTATTCTCACGAGTTTGAGAGCGTAAGAAGCCGAGAGGCTCAAGCATTTCAACAGGGAAAGGAATAATGACGGTTGAAGCTTTCTCTTCTGTTGCTTCCGTTATAGTTTGGAGCATTCTTATGAATAGACCGCCCTTCTGCTTTGCGAGGACTTCTGCGGCTTCCGCAATCTTTTTTGCTGCTTGGAACTCTCCTTCTGCTGCGATAATCCTGCGTCTCCGCTCTCTTTCCGCTTCTGCTTGAGCAGCCATCGCCCGCTGCATGCCCTCAGGTAGCATGACATCCTTTATCTCAACCGCAGAGACCTTAATGCCCCATGGGTCTGTCGCCTCGTCAATAATGCTCTGCAGACGCTGATTCAATTTCTCCCGCTCTGAAAGCAGTTCATCCAATTCCGCTTGACCAATCACGCTTCTTATTGTCGTGAGCGCAATCTGAGCGGTCGCATAAGAGTAATTCTCAACTTCCGTAACCGCCTTCTCAGGGTCAACTACACGATAATACACGACAGCATTCACCTTTGTTGTGACATTATCCTTCGTTATCACTTCTTGCGGTGGCACATCAAACACAGCAGTTCGCAAATCCACCTTCACCATGCTGTCAACGATTGGAATAATGAAGAAAAGACCCGGTCCTTTCGCACCTACGAGCCTGCCGAGCCTGAAAATCACGCCCCTTTCGTATTCCTTCACCACTCGTATTGATGCCGCAAGCAGAATTAGCAGAAACAGCAATAATATCGCAACAAGCCACAATATCCACGCCATCTTCTCCCTCCTTTTTTATTTTTCACACAAACAGGCGATAAAGGGGCTTTTACAACTCACGCATCACGAATGCCTTCTTTCACAACGGCAAAAACAACTTCTCCTTCAGGCAAATAAGGCGAATCAACGAGCCTCGCAATCCGCTTCTCGCCCTTTGATTTCCTCAAATATACTCTGAAAGTTGCTGTGTGTGCGACAATATGACCTCCGACGGGCTTTGTGGGGTCTGCGAAGAACACATCGGGTCTCGCTTGCACCTGATTAGTTATCATTACTGCCGCATTAAAAAGGTCTCCGAACCTCAAAGCGTCGTGCAAATGCTTGTTTATTTTCTGTTGTCGGTCGGCGAGTGTTCCTCTACCGACATATTCGGTGCGGAAGTGAGCGGTTGCAGAGTCAATGATAAGTAAGCGAACAGGCTTTTCCGTGTCTTTCAACTCCTCTGCGAGTTCAGTCGCCTTCTCAACAAGAAGCATCTGGTGGTTTGAGTTGTAAGCACGAGCAACATGAATATTCCTCAACGCCTCCTCTGGCTCCAACCCGACCGCAGTCGCCATCTCCGCAATCCTTTCTGGGCGGAATGTGTTCTCCGTGTCTATTATAATTGCGGAGCCGTTCAGCCCTCCCTGCTCCTCAGGAAGCTGCACATTCACAGCGAGTTGGTGTGCGATTTGCGTCTTTCCACTACCGAACTCACCGTAAAATTCAGTGATTGCCTGCGTCTCTATGCCTCCTCCGAGGAGTGAGTCAAGCGCTTTTGAGCCTGTTGTGAGCTTTCTTATGCTTTTCCTGCGCTCTAAAATCTTTTCACCCGTCTCAAAACCGCCAATATCTACCGCTTCACGAGCAGCACTTATTATCTTCGCAGCTACCGCCTCCCCTATCTCCGCAGCAGCAGCGAGCTCCGCAGGCGTAGCCACCGCTACCGCCTCTACCGAGTGGTATCCCGCCTCCCTCAACTTCTCCGCCGTCGCAGAACCCACGCCGGGTAATTCCTCTAACTCCATTCCTCTCTCCTCCTCCTTCTCCCCTCCCTCTTTCTTCTCCTTTTGTCTCCTTTTGCTCTCAATCCTTAAATACTTTGAGTGCAAGCACATCCGCCAGCTTCGGATATTTCCCTTTCTGTAAGTGAACGGCAGCGGCAGCGTTCCCAAACCTCAAGCATTCCTTCGGCGAGCGTCCTTTAAGCAGAGCGAAGATGAAGCCTGCATTGAACACATCTCCTGCACCTGTCGGATGCAAAGGCACGACTTCAAACGCCTCGCATTCAATCTCAAAATCACGACAGAACCATGCAGAACCCCTCTCGCCACGATGCACAACAACATTCTTGCATCCTGAACGCAGCAATTCTCGCTCTCCTTCGCCACCCGCAGGCTTCCCGCTCAACGCTTCTACCTCCGCCTCGTTCACAAACAAGAAATCAACGAATGGCAGAAACTCAAACACGCTCCTCCTCGCAAAATCCGTCCAACCGATGAAAGCACTCCAGCCGATGTCCACGCCTGTGCGTGCATCATGCTGCGATGCGTATGAAAGCATCTCTCTATTCGCCTCAAAAAGCCTTTCCGTGTTCCAATGTCCTGCACGCATCAGAAATTTCGTCCTGCGTAAAGCAGTGAAGAGGTTCAAATCCGCCAAGTCCTCCGCCTTCAAATCCAAATTCGCACCTCTGTCTGTCAGCATTGAACGGCTGCCGTCCTCAAATGCGATGCTCACGGTGATGCCCGGTCTTCCTCCCGCTGTGCGTGAGGGGAAGCACTCAACGCCACACTTCCGCAGTTCTGCGAGAAGCCATGCTGAAATCGCATCCTCTCCGCACTTGCAGAAGAAAGCAGTTCGCAAGCCGAGAGAGGCACACGCAGCCGCACAGTTCCCCGCTTGACCTCCCAAACTGACGGAGAACTCGCAACCTGTCTGGCGGTCTCTCTTTGGGTAGTCCCGCAAAGGCTTCGTCGCAATATCGCAAAACAGGTCGCCCACCACAACAACATCGTATTCCTTTTTCTCCTCTTTACTCTGTTTGCGTTCAAGCATTCCCTTTCTCTCTCTTTTTCAACTCCTCCCTCTTAAGCGTCGGGAATATTTATATAAGGGGATGATGATTACATATTTCAGATGAGGGTGTGTGGAGAAGGCTGCGAGAGAAGAGAGCAGCGTGAAATACATGTTTTCAAGGGCTGTTAAACACGGACTAAGGTAGGATTGAAAGTTCTCCTTTTTGTGGCTTCTCTAACCAACCGACATAGTTAAACACGGACTAAGGTAGGATTGAAAGAACATTCCGAAAAGGAACACGATGTATAACAGCATTTGTTAAACACGGACTAAGGTAGGATTGAAAGGCACGCCCCCGCACAATTGCCCCCCGACAATTCCGTAATGTTAAACACGGACTAAGGTAGGATTGAAAGTAAAAAGCGGACTTGTCCATTTAGCCATTCTTCACAGTTAAACACGGACTAAGGTAGGATTGAAAGAAAAAAACAGGGGTATGCTTCGTGTGGAAACAAGTAATGTTAAACACGGACTAAGGTAGGATTGAAAGTTCTTCCTTGTGTGAATTCTCACATTCCTTGCATCTTCGTTAAACACGGACTAAGGTAGGATTGAAAGCTCGTCAAATGAAGGAGAAGTGGAAGTATTATTTATTGGTTAAACACGGACTAAGGTAGGATTGAAAGTGCGAAAGTATGTGTTAAGAAAGGTGCATAAGAAATATGAGTTAAACACGGACTAAGGTAGGATTGAAAGAAATTCTGGGGGTCAGCAAATAACTTTCGCTTACTTAAAGTTAAACACGGACTAAGGTAGGATTGAAAGTATGTGAGATGCAAGATTTGGGAAGCAGACGAAGAGAGATTGTTAAACACGGACTAAGGTAGGATTGAAAGCAAAGAGACCTCAAAAAGTAAAATCTCACTGAATCCAGTTAAACACGGACTAAGGTAGGATTGAAAGACGAAAGTCGCAGGTTACAGTTCCAAATGCGGAAGTAGGTTAAGTTAAACACGGACTAAGGTAGGATTGAAAGTCTGAAAGTGCCGAAGGCGAAGAGGGAAGAGATTAAGGGTTAAACACGGACTAAGGTAGGATTGAAAGGATTTGCTCGGCGGTTTCGGACTTGCGGGAGGAAGCGAGTTAAACACGGACTAAGGTAGGATTGAAAGGTGACATAGCGAAGGCGGTAAGAGGCGAAATAAAAGTTAAACACGGACTAAGGTAGGATTGAAAGGAAAAAGCGGTTGAGACAACTAATGCCAGAAGAAATTGAGTTAAACACGGACTAAGGTAGGATTGAAAGTAGGACATTAGAGAGAGTGAGCGTCATTTTCGTCGTGCGTTAAACACGGACTAAGGTAGGATTGAAAGTCCTATCTCTCTTATCTTATCTATGAATTCCTGCTTCGTTAAACACGGACTAAGGTAGGATTGAAAGGGAGAAGACGCCTTCCTTCTCTTTCTCTTCGTGCTTTTGTTAAACACGGACTAAGGTAGGATTGAAAGAAATCTCTCCAATTCTTCCCACTCTTCTTCCGTGAGGTTAAACACGGACTAAGGTAGGATTGAAAGTAAGCTTTATGTGTGTAGTTGTGTAGTTTGTGAAAAGCGTTAAACACGGACTAAGGTAGGATTGAAAGGCGACTCATTTGAGGACACTCCTAAATTGTATAAGACGGTTAAACACGGACTAAGGTAGGATTGAAAGAGAAATTGCATCGGCGTCCCTTTGCAGCCTCTACAATGTTAAACACGGACTAAGGTAGGATTGAAAGCTTGGACTAAAAACGGCATCTATGTAGAGGGTAAAGTTGTTAAACACGGACTAAGGTAGGATTGAAAGTTCTACGGTGAGGAGGATAGAGGAGTTTTTATATGGGGTTAAACACGGACTAAGGTAGGATTGAAAGCTAACAAATGATGCTCACGGCGCCCCTATTATATGGGTTAAACACGGACTAAGGTAGGATTGAAAGTTTAACGGGGATAACTCTCTTGTTTTGCTCCAATTCTGATAAGTTAAACACGGACTAAGGTAGGATTGAAAGATGAGTGCTACTGTGGTGGGAGAGGAAACATAACAAAGGTTAAACACGGACTAAGGTAGGATTGAAAGGGATTTGTCTCTCCCTGTTTGTGCCGTCCCTTCGCAATGTTAAACACGGACTAAGGTAGGATTGAAAGTGAAAGTGAAGAATTGAAAGGAGAGATTGAGCGGAAAGCGAAGCAAGTTAAACACGGACTAAGGTAGGATTGAAAGTGGCTGGCCCGTCATCAAAATCTATTTTTTCGGCGATTGAGTTAAACACGGACTAAGGTAGGATTGAAAGCTCTAATCGCCTCCATGATGCCATGCATTTTATCCATCTCTCGTTAAACACGGACTAAGGTAGGATTGAAAGAAAGTTCTTAGCAAAAGATGGGTGGGGATATATAGAGTTAAACACGGACTAAGGTAGGATTGAAAGTGCTCATGGAAGCGGTGGAGCAAGCGGTCAAAGAGGTTAAACACGGACTAAGGTAGGATTGAAAGGCATTATTAGGCGGGGGCGAGGGGGGCGACGGCTCGGCTCGTTAAACACGGACTAAGGTAGGATTGAAAGAAAGCATTCGTTGAAGGACAGTGGATTTGGCTTGAGTTAAACACGGACTAAGGTAGGATTGAAAGATAATTCTCCATTCTCTTTTCTCCGCTTCACTAAGATGTTAAACACGGACTAAGGTAGGATTGAAAGCTTGAATATTTATATGTGTTCGTTCAAGCATAGTATTAAGTTAAACACGGACTAAGGTAGGATTGAAAGCTCTACCCCTACCTCCGCAAGCAAGAAGAAAACGCTGTTAAACACGGACTAAGGTAGGATTGAAAGCAGGTAATTGAACTTAATGGAACGCTCTATATATTTTATGTTAAACACGGACTAAGGTAGGATTGAAAGTTCCACTTAGCACACTTTACCTCATAGTTCCATCCTGTTAAACACGGACTAAGGTAGGATTGAAAGGTTTAATGCATGTGTTAGCAACACATGGCGTCGCAGTTAAACACGGACTAAGGTAGGATTGAAAGCACATATTCGCTTGTATTGTAAGGACACGCCTTAACAGTTAAACACGGACTAAGGTAGGATTGAAAGTAAATATGTTTCAATAGCCCTTTCTTTCAAACTCATCGTTAAACACGGACTAAGGTAGGATTGAAAGATTATATTATTGATGATGGCGAGGAAGGAAGGAAAGGTTAAACACGGACTAAGGTAGAGTGGAGAGAGGAAGAAAAGCAGATTAACTCACGGATTCTGTTTTGGGGGAAGGAGATAGTCATTTATTCCTCCAGTTCATTTGTTAGAATGAGCCGGCAAGGAAAGATTTAGAGCTTAGTGGAAAATTGAGCTTAGTTCAGTCTCTCACTTTTGATTATTCCTTTTCAGTGAGTAGAGTTCATCTGCGACATCTGAGAGACCAAACTTCTCAAGTGTTTCTCGCTTTGGGACGCCATTTTCGTCCCAGCCCCGCTTCTCGTAGTAAATACTGAGCATCTTCTCGTATTTTTCCCTTTTCACTCGCTTTCCCTCATTCGGACCGCCTCGTAAAGGCTCCTCAAACACCCTCGGTGGCGGGTAGTCGTCCTCTCTCCTGACGCCAAGAATAACTGCGATTGCCCTCGTGAGATTGTAAACTGCGTCTGAGCGGAAAAGCAGCTCTTCAATCTTCGTTTCAACGCCAGTCGCAGCCGAAAACGCCTCGGCATAAAACCTCTCGCTCAAACCGAGCTCAATCCAAGGCAGCCTGCAAACGCCGAGCATGTCAAAGAGTGGGCGAACCGCCTGATGGTAAAGCACTAAATCCACTTTCTCCTCCAAGCTCCATTTCTCCCCGACTTCAAGCTCCTTCGCTATCGGCCATGCTCGGTTGTGGTGCGCTCCAATGTCGCAAGTGCCGTAAGCGAGAGCCATGCACTCTGAGGCGTGAGCGTCGTAAGCACTCTGCTCTAAATACTTCACTTGCGAAATCAAGTTATTCATCTCTTTCCACTTCTTAATGACACCGAAAGAGCCTTCAGCAAGCACATCTCCTATCCCTTTACGGTGAGCAATCATCTCAATTAATGCCAAAATCTCATCCTGAGAGCCCCACTTTACGCTGAATCCCACCTCTTCCTCCGAAATAATGCCTTTTTCTTGTGCTTCAATTACCGCAGCGATGAGATTTCCTGTCGAAATTGTGTCCATTCCGAGCTCGTCGCAGAGGTAATTCGCTCTCACCACGAAGGAGAAGTCGTCTATGCCGATGTTAGAGCTGAACATGCATGTCGTCTCGTATTCAGGACCTTCAACTACAGTGCCTCTGAAGCGCCCTTCTTTCACAAGGCATATATTTCCGCATGCCATTGAGCAGGCGAAGCAAGCGGTGTTCCCTATTTTGAACCTGCGAACCATTTCATCGCCATTCACACGAGAAGCGCCATCAAAAACACCCGCTCTGAAGTTGAATGAGGGGAGAACGCCAATAGTATTCAAATAATCCACTACACTCATTAAGCCCTGCTCCTGCCAGAGGTCAAATAAGAAATGATTTCGCAAGTATTCAAACGCTTTCTCTGCGACACTCAAGAGACGGTCAATGTCTGCGACAGGCAAATCTTTAGAGCCACGAACCGCAATCGCCTTCAGATTTTTAGAGCCGAAGACAGCACCCATGCCCGTTCTGCCTGCGTTGCGACCCCACTCAGAATTCACGCATGCGAAACGCACAAGATTCTCACCCGCAGGTCCGATGCAAGCAACGCTCACATCCTCGCCCAAATCCTTCTTAATTGCTCGCTCCGTCTCAACGCATCCCCTCCCTTTGAAAGCATCCGCAGAGAGCAGCGAAACTTCGCCATCATCCACGAATATTAGAGTGAGCTTCTTCGCCGCACCACGAATGAGCATGGCGTCGTAGCCCGCCTGCCTCAACTCAACGCCGAACATGCCACCGAAGTTTGAGTCTGCGTATATGCCCGTCGCAGGTGAGATTGAAGAGATTGAAGTTTTGCCCGTCGCAGGGAAATACAGACCCGTGAGCGGTCCGGGAGCAATCAAAATGATGTTTTCAGGCTTCAACGCCTCATCCCTGAAGACCTCTCTGCGTGGCGGGACGCCTGAGCGAATGCGTGCAACGAGAAAATCCCACACAAACCTCGCACCGAAGCCCCTACCGCCAACGAACTTCAGCAGAAATTCCTCGCTCAGCTCTCGCTCCTTCACCGTCCCGCTGCTCAAATCTACATCCAAAAGACGACGAGTGTAGCCACCTCTTAGCATCTCCTTCTCTCCTTCCTTCCATTCATGCCTTTTCACTTCTCTCTTCTTCCCCATTTTTGCGTGGATAAAACTAATAAAGTTGCCTAACCCTCACGAGTATAAAAGAGACAAGAAAAAGGGAAAAGAATAAAAAGGGAAAGAGTGAAGAGGAATGACTGTGAATGAACGGAGCATGAAAGATGCCATTGAAATTAATAAAGATTATGGTATATTTTTCACACCAAATTGGGTTGTGGATTTAATGGTGGGCATGATAAAAGAAATAAGCGAAAATAATCCATTTATCTTGGAACCTGCATGCGGAACTGCACAATTTCTTGAGGGAATAAAGCGGAATGCTTTAGATTTATTTGCTAAATCGCAGAAATATGCGGTTGAAATAAACGAAAAGATGATTAAGTATTTAAAAGATAAGGAAATCGCAAAAGATTTGCATATTATACATGCAGATTACTTGCTTTGGGAGACAAAAGTGAAATTTGATCTCATAATTGGAAATCCACCATACGGAATTCCGAGCTTATCGGAGCATTACACGATAAAAGTGGATAATGAAACGAAGAGAAAATACAAGAAAATGTTCAAAACATGGTATGGAAAATACAATATGTATGGTGCATTCATAGAGAAGTCGGTAAAACTGCTCAAAGATGGTGGTCAATTGCTTTTTATTGTTCCTGCAACTTTTATGATATTAGATGAGTTCAAGAAGTTACGAGTTTTCCTCGCAAAAAGCGGAAAAACCCACATCATTTACATGGGTAGTGAAGTTTTCAAGCCAATAGCGGATGTCACAACTGTGATTTTGAATTTTATCAAGACAAAAATGCAGAATAAATTATTAAAGTTATCAGAATATAAGGGGAAAAGGGAGGAATTAGTGAAAGAGTTAGATAATTGGAGCGGGGAGATTGTTACTTTTGAGACAGATTTCACAAAATGGCTTGAAAAATCCTGCTCTTATCGCTTGGGAGACATATATGAAGTGAGAATCTCACCAAGAACGCCAGAAATAAAGCACAATCCTTTTGTGGTTAAAGGAAATAGCATGAAAGCAGAGGCGAATATTGAAGAAAATAGTCTAATTCCTATACTGAATGGTCGTAATTTGGAATGTAATAAAGTTATTTATGAGCCAAAATCGGGATATTGGATTGGAAAGGAACATGCAACAGAATTAAGACGATTCTTCAAGGAGCCGCATATTGTAGTGGGATTGGGATTCAGAGGAAAAGGGCGAGTTGCCGCCGCTTATGATGAAAAATGCTATCCTTGGATGGGAGATGTATATCATTTATTGAGAAAAAGCACAATTTTTACTCATTTTGACATGAAAGAGGAGGATGTTGTGGATTATTTGAACTCAGATTATGTGAGCAGATATATAAAAGATGCCTACAAAGGAATAACATATCACTTGAACATAACACAATTGAAAAGGTTGCCGTTACCAACAAAAGAAGAGTGGGAAAAGATAAAGAGAAGGGGAATAAGGGAATAAGGAGGGGAAGGAAGCGTGAAAGAGGAGAATAATGCGGATGGAAATAGGGATTGGATGGCAGATTTGAGGAAGTATGAGGATTTTTTGAGGAAAATTAATTTGGGTAAGTATTCAAATTTGAGGGAAATAAAGACAGTAGAACAGGATTTACCCAAAGAGATGCTTCCGTTGGATATTTATTACGAGTATTACTGGGATAAAACGAATTTTAAGGATTTTAATGATGTGTTTGAGATTTACTGGGAGGAGAAACTTCATCACATTATGAAATTTATAGAGAAATATTTTTATGGATGCTCCATTTCCTTCGTTAAAGAGGGCTTAAAGGCGAGATTATATCGTATATGGATGTCTATTTTGACGCAGTTCCATTTTCAATACCTTTGGAATGCGTTATTTGATGAGAAATTGATTTCAAACGCTGAACTTGACCGCAAGGGCATAGATGCGGTCGCAGACTTTGAGGGGAGGCGTGTAGGCTTCCAAATCAAGAAGATTTCTTACAGGAGAGAGGCATCTGAGAGGAGATTCGCAAGCGGACGGCGTAGAGTGGTGGATGTAATTGTTGAAGTCCCTTATATTGTGGTAGATGAGGAAGAATTGAAGCGAAGAATAGAAAGTAGGCGTGTTAGAGATACAACGAGGGAGTATTATCGCAAACTATTGGCTCAGTTCAAAGAGAATTTCCGCAAATATGATAATGGTTTTGTCGTTTTTACGGAGAATTATTTGAGAAAAGTGCATGATAAAGTGAAGGAGAAGGCTTTAACAGCGAATAAAATTCCTTACGATGAATTTTTAGGCTGAAGAGAAAGAAATTTTAAGAAAAGCATGTGTGAGGGTATAAAGAGAGCGTGTTCCTCCTTAAAATGTTTGGACTGCAGGATTTGAGTTTGGAGCGCATCAAAGAAGTTCACCGAAGTGAATTTTTATTTCTCTTTCCGCTTTCTCGGGGGAGTCTGCGGCGTGAATCGCATTTCTTTGGACATCAATACCGAAATCTGCACGGATTGTGCCTTTCGCAGCTTTCTTCGGGTCTGTCGCACCGACCATCTTTCTCGCTGCTGAGATTGCGTTCTCGCCTTCCACAACAAACAAAACGACAGGAGCGGAGCAGATGTATGAAACGAGGCTCTCAAAGAAATCCTTTCCACGATGCTCTTCGTATTGCTTCTCCGCCTTCTCCCTGCTCAACTTCTCCATACGCAACGCAACAAGCCGAAAGCCACAACGCTCAAACCTCGCAATAATCTCGCCGACATGCCCCCTCTCTACCGCCTCTGGCTTTATCATCAGAAATGTCCGCTCCTTCACCATTTCTACTCCACCGTCTCTTTTTGTTCTCTCTTTTCTTACCTCTCCCTTTCCTGCCTCTCCTTTTCCTGCTTCTACTTCCTTTTCCGCCAGACCTCCGCACTACTGCTCGCTTTCGCCCTCTTTACCGCTTCCGCCGCCTCTGCTTCTTCTGCTGCTCGCTTCTGCCTCACCTGTTGCCTCCGCCTTCGTTTTGACTTTTGACTTTGACACCCACTTCACTTTCCTGCTCTTTCTTCCGAGCTTCAGCATGTTCTTCTCGCACTTTGAACTGCAGAAGAAGAGGACGCTACCGTCCCGCTTCACGAACATTTTTCCTGTTCCTGGCGGGATTTCGGCTTTGCAGAACGAGCATTTCATTTCTCTTACACCTTTCCAAACTCCTCTTCCCTACGAGTTCACCGCTCGCACACTTTGGTGTCCTGCGGACGCTCTGGCTGCTACCTGCCTGTGAGTCTGCGAACCTCCCTTGCAGGCTCAAGAATCATAATGATGTCGCCGACCTTGATGGGACCGACGCAGTTTCGTGTGATTATTCTGCCCTTGAACTCACCTTCAAGCACTTTGCATTTCACCTGCGTGACCTCGCCGTGCATCCCCGTCCTGCCGACGATTTCTACAACCTCCGCAGGCACTGCCTCATCCTCAGGCATTTTCTAATTCTCACTCTTTTCTACCCCACTCTTTTCTCACACCACACTACACACTCACACAACACACTCGCACAACACATTCACACAGCACACTCACACCACATACTTACGAACCTCCACTTCCCTCGCCCTCGCCAGCGCTCTGACGCAGTCGCTTAAGCTCTTCCAAAACTTCAGAAAGCTCTCGCTCCGCAGTTCCCGCATCAACGATTGCTGCTGACGCACACTTCACATCCAAGCCCGCCTTCGCACCGAGCTCACGCTGGCTGCTCACATAAATGTAAGGCGTGTTCTTCTCCTCGCAGAGCGGCGGCAAATGCATCACTATCTCCTCAGGATTCACATCCTCAGCGATGAACACAAGCTTCGCCATGCCTCGCTCAACGGTCTTCGTTGTCTCGTTCGTGCCTTTCTTTATTTTTCCCGTGTCCTTCGCCGTCTCAAGCACTGAAAGAGCCTTCGCTTGCAGCTCCTCAGGCACCTCAAACTTCACATATATCGGCTTCTTCTCCGCACTCATCTCTCATCCCCCACAGGGTCATCAGCGGTCTTATTAAGATAGAATCTGACTTATATATCCCCTCCCCCGACGAGAGACCAAAACAAAAATAAAAAGGTGGCTCCGCTCTCTCTGCGAGGAACGCTTTTCTTCACAAACAGCCCTCTTAACAGCAGTTCAAGCGTTCTCCTCGTTCAAGAGCATCTGCGTCCTCAATCTGAATGCACTCAAGGACTTGAGTTTGTAGTCGCTGAGCAGCACATCACGCAGGCTACCCTCTTGAACGCTCAGCGAAATCTCTTTCGTCCTGCCGTAGCGTCCTCTGCTTACTACCGTCGCAGACACCAAGCCGAGCATTTCCAACTCTGCGGTCAAATCTGAAACTCGGCGCTGCGTCAGCGGTTCAATGTTCACGAAACCGCAAATCTTCCGATACATGCTGTAAATCTCGCCACTCGTGAATCTTCGCTTTCTATGCTCTTTGCTTAGCATGACAACCGCACTCAACACGATTTTTGAGTGTAGCGGAAGCGTCCTCACGACCTCCGCAATTTTATTTGTCTCAATCCGCTCACATGCGAGACGAACATGCTCCTCCCTAACCTTCTCCTCGCCGAGCCTCTCGGCAATCTCGCCAGAGACACGAAGCAAGTCCAAAGCCCTTCTTGCGTCGCCATGCTCCTGCGCAGCAAACGCAGCACAAAGCGGAATCACGCCCTCCTCAAGCACGCCCTCACGGAACGCAAGCTCTGCACGCTGCTTCAAAATGTCGCTCAACTGCATCGCATTGTAAGGTGGGAAGACAATTTCCTCTTCGCCGAGTGAAGAACGCACCCTCGCATCAAGCTCATCCGTGAATGTCAAGTCGTTTGAAATACCGACGACACTCACTTTCGCCCTCCTCAAGTCCGAATTAATGCGGGAGAGGTTGTAGAGGACTTCGTCGCCCTTCTTTACTAACTTGTCCACCTCGTCCAAAACAACAATTACACAACGCCTCTCCCTGTCAACGCCCTCACGAAACGCCTCAAAGACAACATCAGTGGGCCAGCCCATCATAGGCACTTTACGATTGAAAATCCTCGCAAGATACGCAAATACACGATATTGAGTGTCAAAAATCTCCCCATTTATGTAAATAACTTCCGTTTTTGAGCCTATTTGTTTTGCCATTCGCTCCAATTCCTGCGCAACATATTTCACTGTTGCTGTCTTTCCCGTTCCTGTTTTACCGTAAATGAGTATGTTTGATGGCGTCTCTCCCCTCAACGCCGCCGAAAGAATCTCTGCAAGGCGTTCAATCTGCTCCTTGCGATGCGGAAGATACGCTGGAATGTAAGAGGGGCGAAGCACATCCTTGTTTGCGAATATTCTTCCACTGCGAAGCACATGCTCAAACAGGTTCATCTCCCCCACTCCCCTCAAGGCATCAAATACTTTGCAAGCGTGAAATTAAAAGAGTCTCCGAACCTATGCTTGCCTTAAGTGCGAGAGCCTACTAAAGCTTAGGGGTTGTGTTGCGATGGGTGTGAGAGTGTGAATTTTGTGAGAGGGTGTGAGTTGAGAGTTGTGAGTTCAAGAGGGGGATGCTGAAAATATGTGAACGACGGCGGTTCCGCCGGTTCCGCCGATGTTATGCGAGATGCCGATTTCAGCGTTTGGGACTTGCCGCTTTCCAGCTTCACCACGCAACTGAAGGACAATCTCAACCGCCTGTCTGATGCCTGTTGCACCGGGAGGATGACCGCAAGCCTTCAGACCTCCGCTGGGGTTGACCGCAACTTTACCGCCGATTTCAGTCTCTCCTTCTTCGGTGGCTTTACCGCCTTCGCCCTTTTTGAAGAAGCCTAAGTCTTCAATGCTCACGATCTCAGAAATCGTGTAAATGTCGTGGACTTCCGCAACTTTGACCTGCGAAGGCTCAATTCTCGCTGCTTTGAATGCCTTACGAGCAGCCTCCACGGTTGCATCCATCGTTGTGATGTCTCTGCGGTCGTGCAGTGAGAGCGAATCAGAAGCGAGCGAGCTCGCAAGTATGTAAATCGGTGAATCCGTGTAAGAGCGTGCTTTCTCTGCGTCGCAAAGCACTAACGCAGCAGCGCCGTCAGCAGGCGTTGAACAGTCAAGCACCTTCAAAGGCTCGGCAACATAAGGCGACTTCAACACCGCATCAA
>Ga0190316_1000055_pt1 | contig 28091 bp, 44 predicted proteins | sample 48701112_MG_FD_161663 | JGI IMG/M metagenome (GOLD analysis project Ga0190316, IMG submission 161663) | Hydrothermal vent sediment bacterial communities from Southern Trench, Guaymas Basin, Mexico - 4870-11-1-2_MG | ecosystem: Environmental > Aquatic > Marine > Hydrothermal vents > Sediment ... | reverse complement strand
AGCCTCTTCTGCAGGAGCACCATCCGCTCTCTTAGGAGCCCCTTTAAAATATCCATCTTTCTTATACTTTTTAAATTTATCAGATTCACGTTTCACAGGAAATGGAGGCATCAATCTATCCCACATAAACTGGTCTTGTGCATAATTTACAGCAATCTTACTCAAATAGACATTAGTATGAATCCCAGGTGTTTGAACAGTTATGCCCATTTATTTTTCACCTCCTTTTTTATAAGGTTGAATTATTCTTAATATGTCTTTGTTTTGAAATTACAATCCTAAATAGTTGATTAGGAGTCTTTGCTTCGTCTAAAGCATAACCAATCACAGGAGCATCTATTTGATATGCAATAGTACAATCATAAGCTGCACCAAAATGTACTGCTGTTCCTTCTGCAGAAAGATACTCAGGTGTTCCTGTACCAGAAGCTTTTCTTATTGAACCTGGAACAGCCTTATTCGATAAGGCAGCGAATTCAGCTTTGGTTCCAACAAGATGTTCTCCGGAGAAGAAAGCACTTCTAACTTTTCCTACAGTTCCACCACTATTTGTGTAGTCAAGTATAACAGGGTCTCCTCTATTGACTGTTCCAGCTTTGGAATTTCTAACCCTAACTATACCTTCAGTTGCAACCTGAATCCAATTATTAAAAGTTCCTTCATCTAGAGATACACCAACAATAATATCATTTCCAGAGTGAGGAAATTCTGCAGCATCAGCAGTTCCTATGGCTAGTCTTACTAAATCATTCTTTCTCACTGGATTTGTCGAATCTATCCATCTTAAACTTATAATTCCTTCAGGATTTTGGCCATGACCAAAAGCACTCATTTATTTCACCTCCTTTCTTTAGACTCTAATTCTTCCTTCTCTTGCTAGAATTTCACATGCTTCTTCGAATGTTATTTTTCTTTCCTCTGCAAACTTCTCTACTTCTTCGATTGTCATAAATTCCTGGCCTCCAGGTGGTATTATCTTAGCTTTAGTCTTTTCTTCAAATGAGATTTTTGCATCATCAGGAATCTTCTCCACTAATCTGTCAATGATTTCCATAATTGATGTTTCTTTATCCTCAAGTTTAATTGATTGATTTTGAGAAGCAAGTAGAATCTTCTTAGCTTCATCTACAAAGGCTGGCCAAATTCCTTCATCTAACATCTTTTGACACTTGGACTCAACTTCTTTCTCAAAGGCCCTTCTCTCAGCAAGTCTTGTTTTTTCCTCTAACAGTCTATTTCTTTCTTGTAGAGCTTTATTGAGTTCTTCAAGTTTTCTAATTCTTTCTTCTAGTTCTACTAACTTCACTGTGGCCTCCTCATCTGTACCTTTTTTCTTCTTTTCCTTTTCATAGCCATAGCCTGCCTCATCTTCTTCTGCTGTTTTCTTTTTCTTCTTTTTGGCATAAGCATAATCTTCTTCATCAAACAAGTATGGGCACTTGTAACCATTCAACATCTGCTCACACTGTTTAATTTTTTCTTCTAGCTCAGCTCTCTTTTTCTTACTTTGCTTTTTTAGAACTTCAGGGTATTTTCCATATTCAGGCTTAGCATCATCTCCAAGTTCAACATAAATAGGACATTGATCTGTACCAGCTAACTTACAAAATTTCATCTCCTCCAAATCATGCACTGGCATAAATTACACACCTCCTCTCTTTTTTGTTTTTTGGATTATAAGATTGAAAAGAATTAAGATTTTAAAAGATGGGCTCTTTTGGCCTTGAATTCAATAAAATTATAAACTAAACTTCAAAAATTGTTAAATTTTATTAATGTATCCACAACGAGGGCATTTAATTGCTCCAGCAATTCCTCTTTCTGAAGGTTTTACTAGAAGTTTATTGCATTTCCTACATCTAAATTCATTGTAAATTGTAAGGGTAAATGTCCCTAAATTAGGAACAATAATAGCAGGAAGTCCATTTTTAAATGTAGAAATATTAAAATTATAGATTATTGAAACTCTTTCTCTCATCCTAAAACATCTTCTTTAGTTTTACTTTTTACATGTATCATCATCCACTGGCGTCTTCCATCACCTAAAGGAACATAGTTAAATTGATAGCAACCATATACATATCTTCCTTCAAACCAAAATTCTTTATGGTGTCTATCTTGTTTTCCTGCCCACCATCTAGCTTTTTCTCTTATTACTAATCTTCCATAAGTATTTTCTCCTGCACCTGGTTCTCCAGGTTTAGCAATATAGGGTTTTTTATCTCCAATCTTCATCCAATCCAAAGGACCTTTAACGACTTCAACTAATTCTAATTCTTTTTCTCTTCCTTTTTTAAAATCAAATAAATAAGGTTGATCTTCATCAAAATGTAAAAGAGGATTATCATAAAACTGATTCCCTGGCTTGAATATTTCTCCTCCTTCAAAATAATTATCTTTTGTAGGTGAAAGTCTTTGAAATCTAATATCAGTATGAATACTAACTGGATCAACTTTAGCTAGAGCTTTTAATTGCATTATATTTAGCTTATTGAGAATGGGATAGATATCTGATTCAATATGTTTTGCTAAACGTCTGAGAAAATCTTTGTTTTCTGAAATATTTTTATCATTAATTTTTTTCCAATTGAAGGAACTGATAGTTTCTAATATATTAATTTCCCTTGGAGAAAGTGTAACTCTCTTCCAACCCAAGTCATGTGTATATCTAATTTGATATTCTCTTAAAAATCTTTCATGAGTTTGAAAAACCATCCAACCACTATCACCAGGTTTATAATCGATGTTTCCTTCTCTCATTTACTCTTGCCAAATTCCTCCTCTTTTGGCTAAATCTACACATTGATTTGCAAAATATGGCTCATCTCTTTCTTTATCTACATCAACTGGTAAAGCTCCTAACCAATCTAAAACTGGAACTCCATTCTTTTCAGATGGAATTAATTCTTCAACTTGAACTGTTATAATATCTCCTTTAGAAGCTCTAAAATTAGCATTATAAGTCCAACCCATATCCAAAAGCTCTTCATTGTCATATTTGACAACATTTTGATAAGGTGAATTTCCTTTCAGAAGTCCACATCTAAATGAATAAGTACCATTTTTATTTAGCTTGACATCTATTACTCTTGCCTTAAATTCTACCATGTGCTTTATTTTGGCCCAATCAGTAAGAGGCTTAAATTCGTATTTACTATCTAATGTTTTTAAAACAATTCCTTCACTTTGGGGCATAAAACCTAGTTTTTTATAGACTTTTTCTAAATGCTTTTTATCTTTAATTATGACCATTTCTGAAATTCCAAAATGAGGATTTTTTGATAAGTATTTTTTATAAAATTCTTCTAATTTTTTTCTTCTTTCAATGAAAGGAAGGTTTGTTAGATCTTCATTCCAATAAACAATATCGAAAACAGTAACTTTAATTATTTCATCAGGTTCTAATTTTTCTTCTGCTTTTCCCAAAAGTTTCATTATTTTAATTCTAGGAAGAGGTTTTCCTTTTTTATCTATTCCCACATTTGTATCTAAAGCAAAATCATCTTTTATTTTAAGTAGAAAATCATTTATCCCTGGAAGATCTCTTTCTTTTTGAGAATCTTCGAAGAATAGACTTACTCTATTTCCTTTCTTTTGTATAAAAGTTCTAAATCCATTTAACTTATTTTCTGCTGCAAACTTTCTTCCTTGTTCCATCAATTTACTTCCCCACTTATCCCATAGTTCATCGACATTAAAAAACTCTGTGTATATCTTCATGGCAGGTTTTGGAAGTTGATCAAATTTTTGAAATGGCTCAAAAAGTTTAATGTCGGACATTACATCTACAAGCCTTTTATCTCCTTTAAATTTTACTGGAGTTAAAATCCCATTAACATAGACTAAATTTCCTCTAGTTTCTTCTCTTAATTCTACGATATTAAATAGTGGTCTTCCTTGAGCAAGTTCAGGCTGAGAGTAGAAGTAAAATGTACTTTTATTCCAATAGCTTTTATGATCTGGGCAAGCAAATGCCCCTTCTGTCTTCGTAGAAGGAATTTCAAAAACAAATTTTCCTTCTGGCTTTAATACTCTCCAAATTTCCCACATTATTTTGTCTTGGTCTTCTAAATGTTCTAAGAAATGAAATGCTCTAATTTCGTCTGCAAAATTGTCGGGAAAAGGAAGTCCTTTAGAACAATCCCAAAGTATATCTACACATGGATAATAAACAATGTCTACACCAATATAACCATCTGGCTTGTTATTTCCACAACCTAGATCTATTTTAATTTTACCTTTGTCTGCTAATTGTATTCCTGAAGTGTCTATTAGTCTTGTTTTAACATCTTTAGTTGGACTTTTAAAAGGAATAAAATCTCTCACCACATAGAGAAATTTTCCATCTTTTCTATAAGGATAAAAACATCTAAGAATTCCATATATTTTGTCTCCATCTGAAACAAATGTAAGTTTAGAAAGATCTTCTTTTTTGTCTAGCACAATTGTAACGACTTTTTTCTTTAAGAAATCCTTGGTAGTCTTTCCTTTTAAAAGATTATTTATTTGGTCTTTTTCAATTTCTATTTTGTTCTTTGTAAGAGAACTAATTACAGGAGTCATATACTTTTTAGCAGCAGAACTCCAATTTTCTGGATGGAAAGTTATTATATCTCTTTTGATTGCTTCTCCAATTATCTTTTTAAGAAAGTCTAAACCTTCCTCTTTAGAAGAAAACATAGATTTTTTACCTTTATCCATATTGGATAAATGAGCAACAGCAATTCTCATATCATCTCTCAATTGATCATCTCTTACTTTAGCTGGATCATATCCTTTAGGATGGAAGAATTTTAATGAGACAGACCAACATGAATCCCAAGTGTCTTCAGAGTTGATTAAATCACAAATAGGAATAACTTTGTCTTCACTAGGAATATAAGCATAATCATAGCCTTTATTCCAATATTCAAATGCATTAGAGAAATGTATGAGTGGTCTTTTTGTAATATTTTGTGAATTATCTAATTTATCTAGATATTGATTTCTTACTTCAACAATATCTATTAATTCTTTTCCTTCTAACTTTTGAACATCATATAACACAATTCCATCTATAGGTGTCCAAACTCCTTTTACAGCAATGTGATCGAACTTTGAAATATTTTTAAATTCTGATTCTAAATCTTCATCCAAAGTGATATTTACACCTCCCACTTTCAAATTTACTTTATTTCCTATTTCACCTTCTAATTTCAATAAGAATTTGTCACTTAATGGAACAAAGTAATTGTTTTGTTCTTCTAAAGTTGTTTCATATCTTTCAAGTTTCAATTTATAAAGTGGAATTCCTTTAGTTAAAGGTTCTTCATTCAAAAGTTTTTCTTCAGTAACAAAGTGAACAGGTGAAAGTTCAATAGGAAGAAGTCTACAAAGTTCTTTTTTAACCTTTTCTAATGTAGATGTCCATCTAATATGTAAGTCTAAATCTGAAGTATATTTTCCTTGAGTGTATGAACCAATTAAACTAATCACTCCTGGAATTTCAATTTCATTTGGAAAAGATTGAAAAACATCTTCTAATTTTTCTTTTTTAATTTTAGAAAATTTATTTGCTAAACTTCCTTTTAATTTATTTTGAATTCCTCTTGATTTTGCTTCCTTATAAATTTCCCAAGCCAGATTCAATAATGATTTATTTTTACTTTTTTCATATTCTTTTACAACTGAATTCCAGGCATCTATTAGATCACCATTTCCTGCATAATCTACTCTGAAATTTTTAATATATTGAGGTGTATGAATTCCAGGTGTTTGAATTGTAACTAGCTGACAAGATTCATCACAAGATTCTGAAAAACAAAAGCATTTTATTTTGTCTTCTAGATGTTTTGAAATTGCAATTGGTGCTAAATTAGTCAAAAATGGAGTATTGGTGAAACCCCCACCTATTAAAGTTGGTCCATATTGTTTAGAAGGATCTTCTTTATCAATGTAATTTTCTACATATTCCGGAGAAAAATACAAATATTCTTTATTTTTGACAGCTTCATATCCCTTAGGAGTAAATTCAACATAAGCTACTAGTCTATCTCCTTCAATTTTTAGATCTTTGACCCAAGCTGCTGCTCCCCATTCTGGTCTATGATGAAAATCAAAACTTAACTCTCTTCCAATTACTTTGTTTTTCCAATTTTTGATCATATTTTCAAACATATCAAGATCAGCTTTAATCCAACCATAAGTTGGATGTTTCCACTTTCCAACACGGAAAACTTCTATTCTTCCATAATGAACTCCATCTTTTAATTGAATTTCATTTGTATTTATTTCTGAAACATAACATAATTTCATTTGTTTTTACCTCTATTAATCTTAATTATTCTTCTTTTTAAGATTTCTACTTTTGTTTTATCTCTTATGGTTTTATCATATTCACTAAAACTACTACAAAGTTCAACCTCTTTTGGTAATTTTCTAATGTCTATATCTTTTTCTACAAAATAAAAGGTAACATTACCTTTTTTAATTTCTTTCATATTTATTCCTTATAAGTTTCAGCAACAGTTATTTTTGTTGACGGATCTTTCATAGCTTCATCTAATAAAATAAATTCTTTCTCATTATAATTAGCAAAAAAATTTGGATGTGATTTATAACATGTCAAAACATATTTTGAATCAACTTCTATTTTAAGTATATATGACTCACCAGGCTTACTAATCATAAATTGATTGAACGCAAACATGTTTGCAACACTTTTATCCTCAGTCCAAGAAGACATACTGTCAACAACTATTTTTGTAGAACCTACCCCTCTATATAAAGTAAGTCTTTTGCCACCAATCACATTTTGAGTTTGCTCGTATAATTTTCTTACTCCTGCTTTAATAAGGTCACCATATTTTTTATATATATTTTCTGCACTTTTAACTAATTCTTCGAATTCACTAACAGACAACTTTTTTATATTTATTGGTTTCCATGGTTTTCTTAATATCACCTCATTTACGGCCCTTCTTAAAGCCATTCCTCTTGGAGACCATGCCCCCTGTTTTGTCCAACCTAATGCACCATATCTTTTAACAAATTTATCAAATTCAGATGGTGTTAGGTTTTTAGTTTCCAATAATGAAAAAGTAGTTTTCTCTTCAACACCAATTGATTTTAAATTAGCAAAACTCAATAGATCTGGTGGAAGACTTGGCCAATTAGGTTCAGGTATATGAGGGTCATCTTCACAAATCCCAATCCAAAGGCAACGACAATTTTGGTGAATTGGAGGATGAAAAGTAGAAAATGCTCTATCAGAAGCATTAATTACTTTTCCGTCTAAACTTCTACAAAGTGGACAAGTTTTTTTATCCAAGATGGCACTCCAAACAAATCTCACAACCTTTCTTGGTCCTACTTGAGTAGGAAAAATTTTTGCTAATCTTTTACTCTGCAACCGCATAATAATCCATAATCTGTTTTCTGCCAGTATTTAGTGCAGTCATTAATTCTGTGTCTGAAATTGTTGGTATTTTTTTACTTCTAATTTTAGAAAAAACTCCTCTAATTTTTGGAATAAGAGATATGTTATCTAAAGTTTCAGACATAATCAAATTAATTTTATATCTCATATCTGAATAAAATTCATCTAAAACACTTTGTGCTCTCATAGTTAATTTGTTCCAATATCTTTTGTCAAGTTTTACATCTTCTTTGACTTTTAGTTCTTTTAAGGCTGTCTCTTGCCCAAAAAGATAAAATATTTTAACTTTATCCAATAATAATTTTTTTATATCTGATCTTCTTGGTTCCCAAATTATTTTTTCTATTTTTTCTTTTCCTTCAGGAGTAATAGTTCTAATTTCTCTATACCATAAATTAGTCAGGTCTCCATCTGACCTTAATAAAGTATCCAATTTTGAAATTACTTTTTCTTCAATGTCATTAGTTATATTAACAAGACTATTTTCCAATTTGTCTCTTTCTGAATCTAAAGTATCTTCAATTTCTACTAAAATTCTTTCATCTTCAAAATCATTAGTGTCTCTCCACCATCTTTTATCTTGAAGTTCAATAGTTTCAGTTTTAGGTTCTATTAAAGTTTCTGATTTAGTTTCTTTTTCAGTTTCTGGTTCCATCGGAAGTCCTAGTGTTTCAGCAATTGCTCTTGCAGCAGGCTTTGCGTCTCCAGTTTTCATCATTTCCATAAAGACTTCCTTTAAAAACTCTTTTCTTGCTTCTGTAAGTTTTTCTATTTCAATACTTGCAGAAACCTTATTTCCAAAATTAAATTGTACAATTCTTCTAACAATGTATTTATTAATTTGATCTTCTAGGGATGTAGCTAAACCTTCTTCTCCTAATAAAAACATATCAGCATGAACTTTTGATAAAGAATAAGAACCAGTTTTAGAAAGAGTATCTTGAGTTATTACCCTTTCAGGAACAAACATTGCTCTTAACATTTTAGCTTCTAACGAAACAAGAGGCTGTAAAAACATATCTCCTCTTTTTTGCTCTTCTAAAAACTTAATATCCCATTTAGGTTCAGGTCTGCTATAGGTTTCCCAACATACAGAAGGGATCGCTGCAACTGCTTCAGATTGAATTGCCTTTCCTACTTCAATTGCAATATCTGCGGTAGATGTTCCTTCTTTTGTTTTTCCAGGAGGAAATTTCACAACAGTTGCAGGAATTCCTCTCCTTTCAAAATATTTCATCATGAATTGGATTAAAATACACCACCAATACCAAGGTTCATAAGCAGGTTTTAATCTAGATATACCAAACAAATTTCCAAAGCTTTCTCCTTTATCGTGAGTAAAAAGAAAACACTTATTAGGTGGTACATGTATATTTTGTCCCATCCATGTTTGAACAATTCCTCTAAAATTGTCTTTTTCATCAATTTTTATATTGATATAGCGAGGATGAAGACTTTTGATTTTCTTTGGTATGAAAAAGCCATCTATTTTTTTCCAAACAATTTCATGAGCAGAAAACCCATATTCAATAGCTGTAAGGCTAGATTCTACTAATCCTTTCTTTAGTCTATCCAAACACATGTGAATAAATTCTTTTACTTCACTACTATCAGACTTAACAGTCCAATTCAAAGAATAAATTGGATACTTAATACACTTTAGACCTGCAGAAATTTGAGGATTTCTCTTCATTTTGTCATAAATATCTATTGTGATATCATCCGGGTTAAATTCTCCAATATAAGAAGGAACAAATTTAGAAAGAACTCCTGCATGACGACAAAGTTCTGCTTGAGAGGGCTTCTTTTCTGTAAGTTCATCTAAAAAAGATTCAAAGACATTTTTTAAACCATTTTTCTTGATAACTTCCTCTATCTCTTTTGGAACTTTAGTTTTCATTTTTAAATATTATAAATCAGTCAATAATTGAAGGAAAGTTGAGATTTCTTGAAACTAATTTATAATATTACTGAAAAGTGCTAATCTTAGTTTTATTTGAAGGTGAATCAGAAAAAATTAGGAATTTTGTGAAAGTTACAAGAACTAAAATTATAAAACTCCCAAATGAAAATCAAGTGAAGTTTGAATATGTTTTAGATAGAATCAAGAAAGCAAAAGTTAAAGGAATATTTTATTATGAAGAAGGAGGTGAAGAAAAGTGGAAAAATATTTAATCATTGCTTTTATTGTTTTAGTTATCTTAAGTTTATTCTTATTTGGTTGTAGTAAATTGCCAAAAGGAATTCCAAAATTGCAAGAGGAATATAATAAATTAATGGTTCAAGCAGAAGATCTTGCTAAAGTCCTTTGTGCTCATAGTGAGTTTTCTAGTGCTTTTTGGAAAAATGCACTTGGAGCAGATAAGGAAAAACTTCCTGCAGAAGCTTATGCAATTTTAGATCGAATTGACTCTATTACTAAAGGAAAAAATCCCGAAGATCTCACACCTTCTGAAAAAGGTGCTTTATTAGGATTATGGCTAAGATTTACTTACCTCGTTTCTGAAGATATAATTAAAAAAGTAGTTCCATTTATGATGAAATTTGTAGTTTCACTATGATAATAGCAAGAAACAAATCTGTAGAAATAATAGAAGTAAGCCCTGGAAAATATGCAATCAACTGTCCAAGAGATAGATTTACCTTCTACTTATTCGATGAAGTAGAAAAAGTTCTCTTTGTTAAGACTTTAGAATCTGCCTTAGATAAAGCCAAAAAGTATAAAGTAAAAGACTTCTTTGTTACATTTGGGAAATTTGCTCTCAAACTAAATAAAAAAGAGACCAAATTTCTGATTGAGAATATTCCATTAACAGATCTAGAAAAAAGCATTAAACTTCAACCATCAAATGAGAAAATCCACTAGAAAGAAAGGGTTGGATTTTCAAGATTGGATCAAAAAATTTCTAGAAGAAAAAAATTGGATAGTTCATAATCAAAAACCCATAGGAAAACTAATAAAAGGAAATTACATTAGTCAAAGAAATGATATATTTGGTTGTGTTGATCTAATTGCAAAGAAAGAAGAAAAACCAACAATCTGGATTCAAGCAACTTTAAATCCTAATTTAGAAAAAAGGCTAAAAGAATTTCTCCAACTTGGTAACATTTGGAACTCTGAAGATCTAGTACAAGTTTGGATCAAAAGAAAATCTGGATTAGTAGATATATTTCAACTTTTTGGAACTGAACTTCTTCCAATAGGAAAAATTATTAGAAGAAAGTTTTATAAATTACAAAATTTTGAATTTTAAGGAGGTAAAAAATGTATCCAAAAAAGGTTTTATTAGAAGGAAAAAAGTTTGTTCAAGTATTAATTGATGGAAATATTACTCATATTAGACTTGCTCCAAGAGACCTTATTTTGAAAATTGCAGAAGAAAATGAAATTAAAAGTGAATTGATATTAGAGTTTGATCCAAATAAAGTTCCTCCAAAAGGAATTGTCAATGTTAAAGGAAGTTTTATGGCTCCTTCTAAAGAAGGAATATATAAAGCCTCCCTTAAACTCGAAGGACTTGAAGGAACTTATGAATATAAATTTGCAACAGATCTAACTGTAAAAGGAAATGCAATCATTGAGGCAAAAGAAATACAAGAAATTTATAGAAAATGTTTTAAAGATGTGTCTATATGTGATATAAACAGGAATTGGCTTTTCTCTGATCAGAAATATGAGATTGCAAATGTTGATCAAATTGATACTCTTCTAAGGAAAAGTAAAATCTATCAGCTTAAATATGAGGCTGAAGAACATGATTGTGATGACTATGCATTTGCATTGATGGGATATCTTCACTATGATCCAAATATTCCTAAATGGCAATCTACGGTAAATCAGGCTATCTTCATTACGTGGGTAATATTAGAGATAGATGGAAAATTATATGGTCATGCCTTAGAATCTTGTTGTAATGGTTCAAAGATTTATATGATAGAACCTCAAAATGGGAAAATCTATAATGTGCCAAATAATTTCAAACTTTATTTAATTTGTGGATAGGAGGTCTAAGATGGACTTAAGAAAGTTAAGTGAAATTGCTCTTCTTACACTATGTATTTGGGGAGAAGCTAGGGGAGAAAACCTAATGGGGAAAATAGCTGTTGGTTGTGTTGTAAGAAATAGAGTAATTAATGAGCATTCTTCTTATAAAGAAGAAATTTTAAAGCCTTATCAATTTAGTTGTTTTAATGAAGGAGATCCTAACTTTATAAAGATCTATCATATTGCCGAAAAACTTGTGGATTTATCTCCTGAAGACTTAGAAAAGAAAATCAAAGAACTAAACAAAGTTTATTATGCCTTATATGATTGCTATTTAGCTGCTTCTGCTGTAATGCAAGGTATAGAGGATGTTACTAAAGGTGCCTTATATTATTTTTCAAAAAAATCTAAAATCCCTTATTGGGCTGCACGCTTAACAATAACTGAAATTATAGGAAACCATATCTTTTTGGTATGAGAATTATAGCATTCTCAGATCTACATATTCCTTACACTAATAAATATTTTATTGATTTTGCAAATTTTGTTCCTTCAAAAGCAGATTTAGTAATAATTGTAGGAGATATTCTCGATTTAATTAGGTGTTCAGAAAAAGATATTGAACAAAGTAAAATAGCAAGGAAGTTAATAAATTCATTAGAATCTTTAATGTTCAAAGTCAGAACTATTCTTATTAAAGGAAATCACGATCCAGAACTTGAAAAAATAGCTCCTAAGTTCTTTAAATTTGCTTGTGAAAAATCACTTCTTCATGTAAAAGAAAGATATATAATAGGAAATTACTTATTTATACATGGTCATCAGTTTGATCCAATTTGCAAATGGATTAGATGGAAATGGCTTAAGAAAATTATGCCTTTCCTTTTTAGGACTCCTTCAGAATGGAAAATTAAAAAAAGAGAAAAATGGAAAAAACACATCGCATCAATTTATTCAAATTGCTATTCTTTTTTAGAAGAAAACAAAAACTTGAATCTTGTCATTGGTCATACTCATTATGCCTCAAAGCATGTAATTGAAACTAATCAATTTCTAATTGATTGTGGAGACTTTCAAGATAGTTGTTCTTGGGTTGAAATCGATTTAAGACATAAAAATGCATTAATTAAAAAATGGAAGACCCAATAACTTTAATATTTTGGAACTCATCAATGATAGAAAAAATAAATTATATTTTGGATAATACTCAATGGACTTTAGATGATCTAAGTGATCTTTTAAATTTAAAAAATAAGATTGAAGAAATAATAGAAAATTTCAAGGAGGAAAAACAATGACAAAATTTTTGTGTTTATTGAATCCTGAGCATGAATATTTGAATTGTGAATGTCGTGTTGTAATAAACAATAAAGCTTATTGTATGGATTTATGTTCAAAAGAGAAAAAAATTCCTTGTAGATTTAGACAGGCTATTTCTGTTCCTGATGAAGGTCCTTGGTATGGAGATTTAACAGATGAGATGGCAGAAAATTTTAGTCCAGATGATTGGGAAGATTTAAATTCAAATAAAAAAGAGGGTAAATAAAATGGATGAAAAAGAAGTTAAAACATTAGCAGAGAAAATTGATAAATTACTAGAAAGTAAAACATGGACACTGATGGTTTGGGAAGAAAATAAACCTGGAACTTATATCACTTCTCGCACCTGTACTTCTAGAGAGTTATTTCTTAGAATACTTGGAGTTTTTCAAGATATGATCTTGAGATATTCCATGAATGACCTATTAACCAGTAGACTTTTAGCACTCCTTTCTTGTGTAGAAAGGATCGTAAGAGAAGATATACAAGAAATTACTTTCAACACTCAAAAGCAATAAAGTCTCTATAAAGTAAAGGGAATTTTTTGAGAGAAAAAAGTATTTACATTTGTCGTGATATGTACTATAATATATATAGAAGGAGGTAAAAAATGAAAGAATTAGAAAAATATGAAAAAGAAGGAAGAAAGTTTTGGCTTCACTTTATAGGTTCTTATTATTATTCAATTTCTAAGTTTTCTAGAGAGGCAAAGAAATATGGAATCTCAAGAAGAATTTCACTTAACTTACTCAAGAAGATGGATTGGGGAGATATAATTCTTCTTGCTCAAGGAAATAGAAAAAATTCAGCAAAGATCTTTGGATATTTTAAAGTTTCAAACATCACAGCCCAAGGGTTATTACAAAAATGCTCTGATTTGATCATGAACTTTGAGGCTACAGGAGGAAATCTTATTAGAAGACAATGTGGTGAGTATTATGTAACAGGAATTGCATTAGTCAAAAAAGATGTAAAAATTTCAGAAATTGCAGACAGATTAGAAAAGGCAGATATGGCTATGATTGGGGGAGATCTAGTTCTTCTTGAGAAGCCCATAACAGTTAAACTTCTCACCTTCCAACAAGGATTTAGAAGATTCGATATAAAGAAATTCTTGAAAGACCTCAAAAATGGAAAACCAAAAGGACAATATTACATTCATAAGAAACCAAGAGAGCAAGTTTTGAAAGAGTTAGAAGGAAAGGATCCTTTAGAAGTTGCTTTGAAAGATCCAGTCCCAATTGCCGTATGTATTGAAGATTACAAAAAGAAAGATTAAAGGGTAGATATGTTAAAAAAACTAAAAAAAGGTGAACACATCTTCATTATAAAATCAAGTTCAGACTTAAAGAATAAAAGTTTACTAGAATTTTTATCTATACCACATTTAGGAGTCTATGTAGGAGATAGAATTCTTATAGATATTGATTCTTATTATCCTAAGGATAGAAAAAGAAATGATAGTGCTTTAGTAGAAATTACATTTGAGTTGGCCAGAATAAGATTTGTTCCTAATTTACCAAAAAACATGAATATAGAAGATCTCAAAAAGGTTCACTTTCATGTAGATGGTAAAGGTAGAATAGCTTACTTATCCTTACCAAAAGAATGGGTTGAAAAATATAGGAAAAAAGATTAAAATATGATAAAAGAATCAAAGGAGAAGAGATGAAAGTAAAAATAAACTTCAGATGTTTTTTATGTGATAAAATAGAAAGTATCTCTGTTGAAATTCCTGGTTGGTCTTCTTATTACAAGACATTAGACCCAGAAGAACCTTTACTTTGTCCAAAACATGCAGAAGCTATGGAATTCTTTAAAACGATTTGCTCTAATTGCGTTAGTGGTCCTAATGAATGTAGGTTGTATAGAGATATTGAAGATGGTCTTATTACAAAAAAGGATTTAGAAACTCTTGAACAAGGCAAATGTCCTAGATTTGTATGTAGTACTCTTTTTGTTGTTAACCTTCCTGGAAAGTTCAAGATTGAGGATGCATGTGAAAATAAAATAGCCAAAAGTGGAAAAATTATAGCTGATGCAATTAGAGATTTTTACAAGAAAAGGAATTGGGAAATTAAAGATTCTTAAAACTCTTCTCTTCCTCTTGCAGTCTCGGGCCTTTGAAAGTCCTTTACTCCCTCATCTAAATAGTCAACAGAAATCAATTTAGTTTTGCATTTTGGACATTTTTTTAAATTTTTGAAATATCTTATTTCACATTTTGGGCAAATGTAAAATACAACTTTACCTTTGTTCTTCATCGATTAGACCATATTCTAATAATAAAATACGAGCTTCTTCTGTTCCTTTTAAAACTGCAATTCTAAAATCAAGTTCTGAAGATACAACCCACTTTCCGCACTTTTTACATTTACCTATAAGAAGATTTATGAGATATCCATTTTTTAAAGGCAAATTTAATTTTATCCATTTATCGGTCCTTTTAACAATACATTTGCAAAATTTCTTCTCTGGTAAATTATTACACATTATTTATTTTAATACACTTAAAAACATTCTCTAAAATTTTTGAAAATTTTCGTAATTTTCCTTATAATATACCAAAGGGCAGTGGTCCAAAAAATTTTTAAAAGGAGGTCAAGATGGAAAAGCTTAATTCTTTAAAAAGGTTCAGTCTTTCACTATTATTAATTTTTACTTTTATTTTCACAATGAGTATCTTAAAAGCCAATGCTTGCGGAATCAGCGATGAAATTGTAATCGAAGGACAGGCTTCTTGGCAAGTTCAAGCTTTTGAAGGTCTTTCTGAAACTTATAAAACAACAAATGCTCATGAAGTAACAATATGTGGTAATGATCTAAGAATTGAAGACGCATGTGAACTAAGGTATATTGATATGGGATTTATGGGAGTCGGAGGAAGCACAACTGCTGAAGCTCTTCTATGCAGAACTGGTACAAGGGTTGGTGGAGAAGGCCTTTTTGCAAGTAATATGTATTTGGATGTAGTAATTCCTCTACCTCTTTGCTCATGTGCTTACGTTTCAGGTTCTTCAGTAAGCTATATAAATGTGTGGGCTCGCTAATTTTTAATTTTAAAAAGGGCCACTGTCCTTTTCTTTTTTTAGGAGGTAATAACAATGAAAAAAATAATTTTAATGATGATAATATTAATACTAGGTATAATTAATTTTGCAATTGCTGAAGAAGGAATCTCTGTGCAAAGCAAAAATGAAATGAATGTATTAATTCCTAACCAATATATCTTTCCTCATAATTATCCTCCTTCTGGAGTGTATTCTATTCCTGATACTGAGCCTTACTTTGGATCTCAAAAAGAAACCTATAATGTTACAACTGGATTATTACTACAAATATTAAAAATAAAAGACATTTGGACTCCAGAAGAGGCAATCAAAATCAGAAAAAGAAAGGTAAAGTCTAATAGTAAAGGGCTCATTGATATAATAAGAAGAACACAAATAAAAAGAATGACTCACAGAAGACTTACAACCATTAGAACTAAAGAGGTTCTTTCTCCAAAAGAGAAATCAAAAAAGATAAAGATAGTAACCTCAAGTAAACAACTTGAGGGAATAAGATATAAACTAGTAGGTCCTATAATCGTATATGCAAAAAATATGGAGACTACAATAGATTGTTTTTCTCAAGCAGTAATTGATACAGCAAAATTAGGAGGAAATGTACTGTTTCTTTTAAAAGCAGGATCTGACTTTCGTGTAAGAAGTTCTACAATTGGATTAGGATTAGCATATACTCATTCTTATATAAGAGGAAATCATGGAGGATCTGGTGGAGGTGGAACAGGTTGGGCTAAAAATTTCACAGAGCCACAGGCAAAACCATGGCTTCATGGAATTGCTTTAAAGGTTTCAAATTCAGAAATCCAGAAAATAAAACCAGATTTAAAATTACATCCTGAAAAAATTAAAGATCAAAGAGAAATTTCAATAAAAGAGAAAGGAGTTGAAGTTTATGAAAAGTGATGAAATTAAACCTAAAAGGATGAAATATGCAAGAATTACATTGACTAGAAATACTTTAAGTATAGAGAATGTAAATCATAGACCAGTCCATCCAGAAAATTCAATATTTTTAGGAAAAAAGAAAGATATAGAACAGGCTCTTATAGATTTTATTAATACATGGTTTACAAAACCAGTCGTGATAGAAATAACAAAAATTAAAAGATCTCCAGTAAGAGATGAATAAAAATATTTACTTTTATTATGATATGTACTATAATATAATTAGAGGTTAAAGATCATGTGGAGAGCTTTTATAGGAACTTGGGCAGGAATAGCAGGATCTTTAGCACTATTATTTCAAATTGCAATTCTAGTAGATCTATGGCCTTTTATTTTATTTCTTTTAATCTTTGGTTTATTTGTCAATTGGTCAGAGAAAAAGTTAAAAGAACTTGAAGAAAGAATTTATGCTAAAAAAACAAAACAAAACAAATTAAGTAAGAAAGATTTAGAAATTATTTCGCAAATTACTAGAGTTAGATCAATAAGAATGAACAAATTTAAGTCTTATGAACAAAGTAGACAGCGCAATAAATAAAATCTTAGAAGAAAATGAAGATCTTTTTGAAAGAGATAGTTTTATTCTGATAAGAATTCAAGACTTGGCAAGAAAAATACATCCACACTATTGGAAATATAGAGATAAGATCTTAGAGCAAATACAAAATTGGGCAAAACAACATCCAATACATTCAGAGTGGAAGGATAAAAAGGGAAGAAGATATAAAATCGGATATGGCCAACAAATGTGTCCCATCTATGGTTCCTTTGATAAGAAAGAAAATGTATTTGAAAGTAGTGACATATTAGAACTTATAAAGAAAACATAATTTTATACACAGTCAAAAAAATGAAGAAGAGAGTTTAAAATGGTAGGAAAGACAGTTTTAACTTTGAGAAACTTTGAAAGGAAAGAATTGTTTGAAATAGTCGAAATAAAAGGGAAATACTCTCTCTTATTTAAAGAGTGGAATTATGCAGGAAGACCTTACGACTATATAGATCCTATAATAGTAGATGAGTCATACGAAAATTGTTTAAGGAAATTATATGAGATCCAACTTAAACGAGATCAAAAAGACCAAAAGAAAATTTACATAGATCAATTGACTAAAGCAACAAAAGAAGCAATTAAGAGAGAAAGAGATAAGGCAGAAATAAAGTATATGGGAAGTGAAATTTGGAGAAAAGCAAGAAAAAAGGCAATTATAGTAGAATTTAGAGAGCCAATCTTTGAAGTAGAAGAAATAAAAACAAAAGAAGGTCTTTTAGTTGCAAGAAAAGGAGAAGACTTTATAATCAAGGGAATAGAAGGAGAGCTTTATCCAATAAAGAAAAAGATTTTCTATAAGATTTATGAGATAATAGATAAATAAAAATGCTTAAGATCTACAAGGAATTTCTTCTAGAAAAACTAAAAACAGAAAAGGAAATTGCTTACTCTATTCTTTTTGACGAACTAAAAAAAGTCAAATTTCCAACTGAATATTATGAAGTAAAAAGAAAACTAGGACTTAACATAAGCTTAGGATATTGGGTAAAAGATAAAATAAAAAAAAGCTTAAATATGAAGTAATAAAATGAATAAAGTAAGTTTTAATCCTAAAGATTATGATAAAAATAATGAATTTGACTATAAAAAACAAAATTTCAAAGTTTCTGGAGATGAAATGAAAGTAGGTTCTAAATTTTGCAGGTTATATTGGAAATGCCCTAAATGTGGTAAAATAAACAAAGGAAATTTTCTTGTTTGTGAAGGAGAATCATTAAGAATAGAAATTCCTTGTAAAAGAGATAATACTGAAAATCTAACTATTAACTTTAAGTGCAGTAGTTGCAATTCAGAATTCAAATTTTGGCTAAAATTAGAGGAAGAAGAGTGAGTAAGAACATACAAATTTTTGGGAGGCAAAAATGAAAGAAGCACTCGAAATATGCATTTTTTTAACAATCTTATTCATAATTCTTGGAGAAGCATTTGATGGAGATGATGATTGTTAAATAAAAAATGCTTTAGAGGAAAATTAAATGATTTATATAGAAAAAGGGCTTAGGCCAATTGATTGGGATAAATTAGAAAATGCTTTAGAATTATTGAGGAATTCTGAGGAAACTGTAATCACAGTTGAATGTCCTTGGTGTAGAGGGAAAGTGAAAGTAAGAATGCCAATAGTAGCAAAAGAGGCAGATATAGAAGCATTCAAAAAATTACTGCAGATGGCCAAAGAGTATTTGAATGAAAAAAATTTATTAGAAAAAGTATTAGAGAGAATTGTAGCAGAATTAGAAAGAAAAGGAACATCAAAGGAAGAAATAGAAAAAATAAAAAGTAAAATGGTATTGTAATTTATGAAAATAAGAAAATTTAAGGTGAGAAGATCTTTAACGTGGAAAAGTACATTAAATTCTTTAGGTTTGAAACAAAGGAAATGTTTGATAAATTTATTAAATGCAAGATTAATAAGAGATAATATAGCTCTTTTTAAAAGTGATTGTATTTACCATGAAGACGAAGAAAATATAGAAGTTGGTTTAAATTGTTCTCTTTTTGAATGGGTAAAAGGAAGGATACAGAATATGAATGGAAATGGCAAATGAGGCAGAATAGTAAATTGGTTGAAGTTAAAAGAGAAATAGATGAATAAAGGGGGCTGGTATGAATAAAACTATTTGTTGTCCAGGGTATTGGATTAATCGTTATGGCAAAATTTATAATATTAAAGAAATTTCAAATGGTTATTTAAGAAACATTATCAACTTTCTAAAAAGAGAATTGAAATTTGGAGAATATAATTTAATTGATACTATTGCAATTCGTAATAAAATTGATGAACTTGAGCAAGAAATGCTTGATAGAGGGATCCTATAGATACTTTTATAGTAGAGTTTCACGAACAAATGTTGTATATTGATTTAGGTCTTAGTAATCTAAAAAAAATGATTATAATATAAGCATGAAAAGAAAAGATAATGAACAAAAATTATAAAAGTTTTCTAATAGAAAAGACCAAAAAAAGAGATTAATTTTTGGAGTGTGAGTTAAACTGTATTAGATTTGAAAAAACTATATTGAAGTAATAATTATTGTTTTTTAGAAGTGATAGTGGAATGAAGAAAGGAAAATAAACTATCTGGCCCGGCAGGCCCGGGAAATGGGATGGAGGGCAAATTGTCCGCGCTTTCATTCTCAAAAAAAATAGAAAGTCTTGACAAACTGGCATTTCCTCATCTTCACTTCCTTCATATTGACCTTCTCATTATATGAGCTTGTCCTAACTGCTTGAATCAAGGTTGGCTCGAGATTTGGTCTCTTTCTTTCTTTATTAAAGATAATTTTCTTATCCATAATTATAACCAAAATTATTCCTTATCCTTAATCCCCATTTTCTATTACTCCTCTTTTGGGATGACAATAGAAATTAAATAGATCCAAATTAATTTATTTTTCTACTCTTAGCTTTTTAGGTTATATTCCGGAAAGCTTTCTTCTTGTTGAAAAAGAAATAAGTCGATTAACCTCATCCATTAAATCTTTTACCAGGATAAAGCCAGAGACACACTTATGATAGGACAAATAATCCAATATGCCAAAATCATCTGGTTAATTTCATTCTTTAATTTTGCTTGAAATTGTTGTACGACAATAAGTTTATTAGTGAGAAAGTCCTACTTTCAATTATCCAATATATTAAATCAATGAAGAGCTTTTAATTTATTTTTAAATCAACTACTTTTTCTTTTCTTGGAAATTTTCTTTCATGATTGAATGAAATTTCTTTGGTCTTATCTAAAATAAATAAACAATTATCAAGAATCAAAATTGTCATAAAACAATATATCCAGAAAACCGGGAAGTTAAAAAACTATATAGCAATTTATTATAAAATATTATATAGTTTTTACATAAAACTCCTATATAGCAATTATTCCATTTTGATTAAAAATAATTTATAATGCTATATAGGAGTTAAAAGATGAAAAGAAATCAAAAGGGGAAAGATTTAATCCTTAGATCATTTATAACAGAAAGATCATTATATGAAAGGATTCGTTTGATTTCTAATTCAAAGAATATTTCAATAAGTTCTTTTATAAGCCAATTACTTGAAAAAGGAATAAAAGATTTTTATAGAAATTCTTTACTTGTTAGAATTGATAAGTCATTTGAAAAGAAAGATCTTGAATGATGGGATATAAAATTAAATCAGAAGACATAAGAGCCATCATTGAATTATATTTAGTCAAACATTTATCCTGTGCAAAAATTGCAAAAAAGTTTGGAGTTACAAGGCAACAAGTTTGGAATATCCTGAAATTAGAGAATATCAATACTTCAAAACAAGATGTTTCATACGTAAAAATGAGATGTTCCTGGTGTAATAAAACATTTAAAAGGAGAAGATGTATTTTTTTAAAATCAAATCGACATTTTTGTTCTCTTAAATGTTATCATGAATATTTGAAATCCTCATCTTATATAGGTTGGAGACAAGGTCAAAGGATTGCCCGAGAGACTATTAGATCTTTATGGCCTGAAATTGATATTTTATATCCTAATTGGGTTGTGCATCATATAGATGGAAATTGTAAAAACAATCATATTTCAAATTTAATGGCTTTTGCCTCTCAAAGAGATCATTTAAAATGGCATAGATCTAACAAAAAACCTAAACCAATTTTTGATGGTTCTAAAGTTCTAACCTATACAGATTAATGTAAAATCTTTGTAAAAAGTTACAATTGATGATTTTCACTTGGTCCTATATTACCCTTCAAGTCAAAAACCGTTGACAGATAAGGAAATACCTTTGACAGGTCTCCGCAACAAAATGTAAAAAACTTGTAAAGAAAAATGACACTGAAGATTTTACTAATTTTCTTCCTCATAAGGAAATTTCCAAAGACAAAGGACCAGTTTATATTACTACATTTGCTATTTCTGATTTAGAAGATCTTAAAGTTCTTCAAGAACATTTAAGGGTAGTTTTTAAAGAATTAAGAAAGAGGTTTAAAAGGAAAAGAAATGAAGTGGAATAAAAAGCAATATTTAAAAAGGCTAGAGGATAAATCAACTGAAAATATTGAGAAAGAATTGGAATTCCATTGTAGTTCTTTACTGAAAGCATTAAAAAATAAAGAACTCAACAAAATGTATCAGGTTAATCTATATTTAGAAGAAATAAAACTTTGTGCAAAAGTTCTTATAAAAAGATCTAGAAAAGCCTAACTTATCAGACATATTCCTCCTGACCCAAGTAGGGCAATGAGAAAGTAAAAAAGACAATGCTTGGGCCAATCTGCTTTTTATCTTTTGCCTACTCACTCTTGCTTGCCTCTGCACTACTTGTTTATTATCCTTACTGCCTACTCCATCTTAACCACTGTCCTACTTATCATTATTGTCCTATTATTTTTCTTGCTTTCTCATATTGTCTCTCAGAAAAATCTCTTCAACAATTTACAGATCCTCCAAATACTTATGTTATTTCTACACTTTCACAATCTACTTCCTCTGGTTCTACTATATTAGGTTTTGCTTTTTCTATACTTTTTACCTTTACTCGTACTGACCATTCCTTCAATGGTGATATCTGTACATAATTTATCTGCTTCATTTGTTTTTCTTTATTATTATCCATTTTTCTCTAATCAATAAACCTCCAAATAACTTTCTTTAGATATTACTATTATGTTCATTCCCATTAATTTTTCTGGGACATAAATTTCTCCCATTTCTCTCTTTGCCTCAAGAACTAATTCTTCGTATTCCTTTAATCCCAAATAAATTTCTTTTGGTCTTCTTTTATGAATTTTCTGAAATTCATTTACTTCTTTTAAGATCTTAGAGATTAGCTTGATCATTATAGGAAGTCTAAGATTGTAGATGCCTTCTTTTCTTTTTGTACTTGATCTATTTCTTTTAAAACTTGAGCCTTCATTTTCATTAGTTTTAAATAATCTTTAGAATTTTCATCCATAAGATAGGAAACTTTTAAAAACATCTTGACTAGGTGAGAAAGCCTTTGATCTTGAAGCTTTTCTGGCCTATAGGCTTTAATCTTTAATTTTCTTCTTAATGTTTGAAATTCCTTTTTTAGCTTTAAAAGCTTTTTTGATTCTTCTGTTCCTGGCTTTGGAATTTGATCTAGAGGAAGTTCTAACCAGAGAATTAATGAAGGTGTATAGAGCCTGATTAATCTTACTTGATCTTTTTCTAACTTTTGATTAAAATAAGATTCTAACTTCATAAAACTTCTATTCTTTGTTCTTCTTTTGTCCTTAATGCAACATGTATTTGCTTCATTGGAGTATAAAGAAAGAGCTCTGAGAAATTGTATTTTAATTGATTTTTTATGAAATCGAATGCCTCTTTCAAGATCTCATCTTTTAACTGGTAATTTACTAAAATCGTAAAATCGCAAGCTAAAGAGTGAACATGACTTGTATTATCTATTAGCTCTTTTTCTAATTGATTTAATCTGTAGTTTCTCTTTCCACTTAAAATTTTGATTAAAACTTTCTGCTTTTTATATCTGCCTTTTAAATACTCATATAGAGGCTCTAAAATCAAGTGACAAAGAAGAGAAAACTTTAATTCGTCTTCTTTTGTGAATTGAAGCCTCTTTGCAATTTCAGGATAAAGACTTGAAACCTTAAATTGATTCAATAAAAAGTTCTTACTTAATCTTTTATTTTTCATTACACTCTTTCAGATTTTAAAAGATTAAGATTTGCTCTTTTTACTATCTCTTTTTTTATTTCGTCTGGAAGGTTTTTGGGATCTACAACCATGACATTGTATTGGTCTAGAAGTTTCCTTAATTGCTGTTTATCTTCCCTTGTGAGTAATTTTGAACCCGGTTCTAATGCTTTTTCAACAATATTATTTATTTCTTGCTTTATTCTGTGTTTTAGGAAATTTTCATGCCACTCTACCATACTAGCCATTGCTACAGAAAGTGCTCTCTCTTCTTCTACACTGACTTTAACTTCTTTTATTAAACTACCATTGTCTTCATAATATCTAATTATCATACTTATACTTACCCCCTTATTTATGTGACTTTTACAATACTCATAAATGCAAAGTTAATATTCAAAGAAGTGCCACTATCTTGATAAACATATAACTCTATATAGTCGCCTGCTGCTACATTAAGACAAACAGTTGACATAGGAATTATAACATTTCCTGGTCCTGATGCATAAAATTGTCCTCTAGATGCATTAACACCTACTCCATTTTTACGTATAAACGTCTCTCTTACACCATTACTATTACCTTGCCACTTAACACAACCTGATATAATATACTTCCCACCTTTTGTGGCTGTCCAACGATAATTTGTAGTATCAAATTCAGATTGTATATCATACTCAATATTATCAAGTTGTATCTTCACCTCACTACTATTTTGGATAGTTTGATCTGTGGTTCTCTTTGCTATACAAGCACTTTGTTTTATAAGGTCAAATATTCCACTAGAGTAACCACAAAATACATCTTGACCACCTGACTTTCCTCTTATGATATCTTCATCAGTATTTCTTTCTGTTTCAAAAAGAGTATCACCATCGAGATCTGAAATTTTATCCGACTTACTGATGCTATAAGATACTTTTTCAAAATTGGTTCCATTGTATCTCAAAAGATCATTGACAGAGGGATTATAATATTCTTTTATTATTTCATCAATGTTTTTGACTTGAAAGCTAGTTCCTTGAGTTCCAAAATAGATTATTAGATCTTTTTGGGAGGGATTATAGTATTTTTCTAATAACTCATCTATATTTTCAATTACAAATTTGGTTCCATCATACTTTAAAACATCATTAACTGAAGGATTATAATAATCTTTGATTATTTCATCAATATTTTTAACTTGAAAATTTGTTCCATCGTATTGGAGAAGATCAAAAGTTCGTCTATCACTATAAAATCTTTCTAAAATTTCATCTATATTTCTAACTATGAACTTAGTTCCTTCATAATAAAGAAGATCTGCTGTTTGAATTGTTCCTTCAAGTCCTGTGACTGGAATATTTCTAATATTGTCTACTTCCTGCGTGGTAGGAAGAATACATACATTGTCCCATGTTTTAGTTTCATAGCCTGGTTTTTCGCAAACTATTTTAAACTTTTGAGTTCCTGAATAATCATTTTGATCTATATAAAACTCAAATTCACCATATTTATTTGTAGTAATTTGTGGTGTTTGAGAAATATAATTTGGTCCATCTGCAGTTGTATAAATGGTTGCAGGAGTAGTAGATCCAGCAAGATAAACTGAAACTTTTGCATAAGGGACTGAAACTAATTGATCTCCTTTTTGAGCTAAATAAACTCCAGCAAAACGAAATCTCACGTTGTTCCTCCTATGATTACATGCTCATTCCAACTTAAAATTGTTGGGTAATCTTCTCTTAATGGATACATTTCAATTGGTGAAAAAGCTTCTATATCTGTTTTAAAGCTAGAAAAATCTTTCTTGATTGAATAAATTCTAAATTTCTTATTATTGAAACCTCCTTCTCTTGACACTCCTTCATCATAAGTGATTGAGATTATATCACCTAAACCTAAAACACAATATTTTAGAGGAAGTGAAAGTGAAAGTTTATAATAACCAACTTGTAAAGCATTAAGCCATCTTCTTGCTACATTTAATACCCAAAAGTCATTTGTTAAATATTTTCCATGAAGTATCATTGATTGTTTAATTCCATATTCTAAATAAGCATTAGTTCCTAAAAGTGTTAAAAGTGATCTATAAATTCTTTGTACTTCATTATAATTATAATAAACCTTCACTTCATTTGTAATCACATCGATACTTCTTTCTAATTGAAATTCCAATATATCATTTTTGTTTATTTCACTTAAGCTTGACTCTTCTTCTAAATCTTTTAAGATTTTAAACTCAGGACGTCCTCCTTCAAAATAAATTACACCATAATTTTGTCTTGCTATATCACTTATCAATTCACCTAGTCTAATTTGTTTTGTGATATAAACACTAAGACTAGAATTTGGAAAATCTCTTTTAGAAATTTCAAAAGATGTTCCTACAGTACCAAAAGCTCCTAATTCATCTGAAATCAAAATATCTTTAAGAACATCAGGAGAAGTTGTTCCATATCTATAACAATAAGGATTAAATGTAATTACTCTAGTTCCAATTTCATTATCAGTTATATCACTAAGAATTTTTAAATATGTAAGAACTTTAGTTCCAAAATTATAAAGGGTACCATGTTCAATTGAGTAATAACTTCTTAGTTGACATTTACTAATCCATATATCAGCTTTGTCAATATATCTTCTTGAAAGGATATATTTTCTTCTATCATTAGAAATTGGAATTGCCTCAAAGTTTCCTCCAGGATAAGTTGGCTCTCTATATAAGACATAGGGCCCAGCAAAAACTTTGTTTTTGAAAAATAAGAGAGTATAAAATGGATGCTCTTTTACCATTATTTTTTCCCACTTATCTCCACCATATCTCCAAATATAAGCTTTGTAATTTAATCCATATTCACTTATTGCGTATAGATATTTGTAACTACTTGTAATTCGTTTAATACTCCTCCAATGTTCTAAATTTTGAATTTCAATATTTGTTCCTGTAATTTTAAAGATATTTCCTCCATCTGCAGAAAAGTACACGCTAGTTCCAAAAATAGTTGCATCCCAAAAGTAATAAGAAGTAGTTCCTGTTATATTTTCCCAATTATGAGTTCCTGACTCAGAAACTAAAATACTTCTAGGAGAATCAATTGCTACATAAATATATTTTTTGTCTTTACTTGTTTTGATTTTTGATATTCTATTTTCAAAACGCCAAGCTTCTTCAAAGTTTTGTCCATCTGGAGTTTTTAATAAAACTTTTCCAATTCCTATAAAAAGATAATTTGTTCCTAAAATTGGTTTTTCTTCCATTGATTTAATCCAATTATCAGCATAATAATCATAGGTTCCAATATGAGTTTTTTCTAAAGTTCTCATTCTAGGGTCTAGAAATGAATAAAGATTTCCTTTATCATCACCTAAGAAAACTCTACTTTTGAATTGTTTTAAACACAAAAATCTAGTTCCTGGAGCAACTGTTCCTATATCCCAATTAAATCCTGTAGGACTTATTCTTAATGTTCCTTCATAATGGTCTAAAATGTGTCCTCCTCCACTTGACCAATAAGTCCCTGCCCAGTCACCTTTTAAAGTTTCTGTTCCTCCTAGAATTTCTATAAAAGAGGTAGTTCCTCCTGTCCAATCTCCATAGAAATAAGGAAGTGGTCTATCTATGTAATCTCTATCTAATTCTGGAAATTCTGAAGTTCCTAGTGTATAATCAGGGATTAATCTGTCTAGCTTTTTTAAAGAATCACTTATATTAATTTTGAAAAGTAAATTTTGCCAAACAACTTTATTGATTTTTCCATCTATAATGCATTTCCAATCTTTAAATTCTACATCTTCGTATCCAATATATAATTTTCCAGTTGCCCCAATAAGCATTTGATGATTGAAAGGGTATTTAGAGAAATATAGATCTCCATTAGCTAAATCTACTGAAACATCACTTATTTGAAATTCTAAATTCTCAGGATTATAACTTTCACTTAAAGGAGAAAAATCTACAATTCTTGGTTCACAATAAGTTCCTTTTAAATCGATTGCTTTTTCTGAATCTGTAAAATATCTATTAATTGTTCCTATTGTTAGTTGCAAAATTGCCCTTAAATTTCTTGTTTCTTCTAATCCTTTTCCTATTTTCTCTAAACGTTCATCAATTACACTCATTTGCTTTCTTCTAAAATCAAAGTATAATTAAACCCTCCAATCACATCTTGCCATTCATGGTCTTGAGTAAGTCTTGCTCTTACAACTTCTGGATTTTCTGGATATAAAACAAAGTATAGTGGTTTATAAGGACCTCTGCACTTTCTAATAATTTCTCTCAAAATATTTCTGTCTTCATCTGACATACAGCTATATGTGAATTGCCATGTTCTATTTTGCCATTTATAATATGAAAAGTGTTTTCCTCCTCTTGAAGTATAAGTATCAGTGTCAAAATGATCTTTAATATTATAAATTGCCTCTGGGTTTTCACTTAACTCTGTTTTTTTTCCTAAGAACCACTCATAAATTATATGTCTCTCAGATTTAGTTTTCCAATTAAAAAGTGAAGGACCTCTTGTTCCCACTTCTAAGCAATAGTGTGAAACTGGAACTGTTCCTGACTCATCATAAATATCTGTAGTTCCTGCCTTATAGAAAAACCATTTAAAAGTTCCCCAATTTCCACTAAGATTGGCAGTCCCTGCACTACTGTACCAGCGAGTTGTTCCAGTT
>Ga0190316_1000053_pt1 | contig 28469 bp, 41 predicted proteins | sample 48701112_MG_FD_161663 | JGI IMG/M metagenome (GOLD analysis project Ga0190316, IMG submission 161663) | Hydrothermal vent sediment bacterial communities from Southern Trench, Guaymas Basin, Mexico - 4870-11-1-2_MG | ecosystem: Environmental > Aquatic > Marine > Hydrothermal vents > Sediment ... | reverse complement strand
TATTCGGGCCGCAGAACCAAGAACTTGGTGCTCTTTTCGGTCATGTGTATACACGCCTGCGTATGTGTGTGCATCACCTCCCTCCTTCTGCAACCCCCCTCAAATCCAGGCAAAGATGGAGGAGTGGGCGAGCGAAGCAACGGGCCGGGAGAGAAAAGGCGGGGGCGGAGCAACATCGGAGGAAGGCAATGATGCTCCGATCGAGGGGATGCGTATGCCCACGGTATAAGAAAAGGTATGTGACTATAAAAGCCTTCCGGTTAGTTGCAATGAAATTAAATTGATGGCGCAGCGGCAGCAGTGGCGGCTGTGAGAACTTCGTACGGGTCGATGCCACGCTGGAGATAGTAGAGCGGGTGGTGGGTGTAGTTATGCACAACTTCTGCTGGAGTTAGGGCAGCTTTATAGATGCGAACAAGAGGAGTTGTGCCATCAAAATATCTTGTTCCGTCAGTATGCCGTCCAATATTCAAATTTGCAGACAGCGAATTAATAGAACCTGAAAAACTTTTATCCGCATCTGAAATATGAACTCCGTTTTTGTAAATTTTCATCTTTGCTCCGTCCCAAGTTGCCACCAAGTGATACCGTTTATTCGGGCCAAAAGCGTTCATTCTTAATTTACTTGATAAGTATGTGTTATAAAAACTTGAACCGTCTGAAAGAGTAAATCGTATAAAATCATTGTATCCTGTCGGGTCACTACCTGCATTGACAATATAAAACAGATAGGTGTTATTCACTGCATCATTATAAGCGCCTGTTCCCTTACTAATCCAATATTGATTTGTAGCAATATCTGAACTTGCATCGTCTATTTTTGTCCATAATTCGATCGTGATCGCATCAGTAATGTCCAAACTATCATCATCAGGAACTTCTACATAATCATTAACTCCATCAAAAGTTGGAGCTGGTGGAAACTGTGGATGCCATGTAAATAAACCAACGCCACCGTGGGCTGTGCCATGGTTTCTATCGGAATAGTTCGGTGCCAGATTGCGCCAGATGCCGCCTGAGAAGGAGTCGGATTCGAGCCAGAGTACGCAGTCCTGCAGTCGCGCGGGTCTGAACTGCGGTAAGAAATACCAAGGTGTTGCGGTGAGCATAGGCTATTTCTTAGACGTCTTGGAGATATGAATAAACCAATCTTTGAGCTCCTGGAGGTTGCGGAAGACGAAGGATTGGTCACGGAACGTGATTGAGATTTTCTGTGACTCGTCATCTATTGGCTCGTGACTGTAAGATGACATTTCAACTACGCCGCCGGCATGCGGCATGCCCGCAAGCCACCAGTTTTTGAGTTCGTTGAGGTTAGCGAGATAACGTGTAACGAGCTTGTTAGAAGAGTCGCGCATGGTGATCACTACCATCTTAGATTCATCCTTGATGAGCTCGCCTGTGAGATCGCTTTTGTATGGCATGTTTTTCTTATCACCTCCTCGTTATCTGGTTCATGGCGATAAGCCCTCGATTATCGGTAGCAGGATGTACGATTCGGCTGAGCCACGAGAGAAATAGAGCCGAACTTTGTTGTTGGTGGCGCTGGCATCGCTGACATAGCCGAAGACCTCTACACGTAATACGAGCCGGTTGTCGTCTGGCACAACTGTGCGTGAGATGTTCTCATGGAGCTTGATCGCAACCATATCGTCCCAGGAGTTGGCGGAGTGAGAGACTGGAGTGTCAAATGTATAGGCCTTGTTCTCAAAAAGCGCGGTATCGTTGCCGCTTTGGTCACGGCTGTATAGAGAGACACGTACCTTTGATAAGTACGTGGTGTAAGTACCATCGGCACGGATCTTTAGCTGCAGTCCAATATCACATAAGCCTTCGATGACAGTATCGTGTAGACGCGGCTCGGAGAGAATGAACTCGATGTCCTGCAGTACTTCGGTTTCGGATGTCGCGGTGATATTAGCGCTCTCTTTGTAGTCGAGGTCTGCCTGATCGGTGGAATGGGTGTCGAGGTTGGTGAGCTGTGGCGATCGGAAAAGACCAAGTGCATAGGATTGGTCGAACGAATAGTCTTCGCTGGCAAAGGATTGGAGATAGAGCAGCACACGGTGCGGTAACGAGGCACGGAGACGTGTAGTAAGCAGCTCGTTCAGGTCGTAAAAAATGCCGTCCAGTTCAAAATAATCTTTCATGGTTGTCTGCGACCTCCATTGCAACGCTCGGAGAAGACCATTATCTGCTCACGGAGCTCGTGGATCGCGCTGACTAAGTCTTCTCGGATCGCTCGTTCAAGCTTGCGGGAGATGTTCTGGCGTTCCCAGAGTAGATAGCAAGTGACGGCTATGGGGAAGCCGAGCGTCGAGATGAGCGCGGGGAGGTCTGGGTTCATCTCTCTCTATGCGATGCGAGTGAATTCAAGCGTTACGAGGACTTTACCACCGGCTGTGGTCTTTGCTGTAGTGAGCTTGTAGTACGAGCCGGCTTCGACGACGTTGTTAGAGGTTGGTGTGGCAGAATCTTCTGTGTTTACTGCGGAAGATGCGGCGACTGTTACAACACCGTTTGAAGAGTTGCCGTTCGCATTTGCGCCCGTTATAGTGCCGTCATCTGTGCCTGCGATCGCTGCCATGACGATGCTCCTGATCTTGTCTATGCGAGCTTTGAAAGGGAAATAGATTTTGGTTGCGGTCTGCTCACCGGACTCGAAGCTCATGGGGACGGTGACAATGCCTGTGGTCTGCGCGGTGATCTTATTGTCTCTGAACCCATATTCGGTCATTTTATCGTTGATCCTCCTGTGTTTAAGGATGAGCTTGCTGAGATCAAGCGTCTGTGACCTTGATCAAGCAGCAAGCTTTCTCCTGTATGACTCCCACTCCATACGCAGCATCGTAGTAGATGTAGTGCGTAGCGTAGCGCTTCAGATATTCGTACGATACTGATGGCTTCTGTTTCCATGCGAGTGTGATTGGCTTCTTCTTACCGGCGGTGAAGCCTATGAGCTGACAGGACGTGCCTGCCGCGCCCCAAACACCGTCGGCGCCTGAGATGCCCTTGTCCTGACCACTGGCTGCATAGGACTGCGTGAGTGTGGACGTTATGACCTTCACACCGAGATACTTACCGATTTCACCATTGAGGACTACCTCGTTTGAACCGTATTCGGCTGCGTTCGTGAATTGCGAGCTCTTATAGAACACGTTCTCCTGCGCGGGCTTAATGAACAGCAGCGCGGGGACGTAGTTATTGTCCTTGACGAGCTTGATTGCATCGGCAACGAGATCGACAGTGATCTTATCGCCGGTTGTTAGCTCGGACGGCTTGGTGGCATCGCCACCATAAACGACGTTCGTGGTGACGTTAGTGTCTATCGCTTCGGTGATTGCCTTCTCGATGCCCTCTTCGATGTCCTGGGCGACCATGTATTTCGCGGTGTCTACGAGATCCACTCGCGTGGTATCGACCAGCTCCTTCGAGATCGCGATCGCACCGAGCTTGAATGACGGTGTGATGTCCACGGTATCGAGGTTGGTCATCTCGGTGTAGGTACGCTCTGCACCTTCGGTGTGCGTTGTGGTGATCGAAAGGTGGGATGTGGTCTTGGGCACTCTCAGAGTCTTGTCACGGCTCTTCGTGAGAACATCGTTCTCCTCTACCGCTTGACGGAAGAACCGGAGGGCTTCCGCAAACTTGACTATTTCGGTGTCGAGGAACGTGTCCTGGAATTCGGACGCGTTGGTTGTGGACGTGTCTGTGATATTAGCCGCTTGGAGTTCCTTTAACGACCTCATTTTTTCTTCATGCACCTCCATAAGGCATTGACGCCTTGTTCTGTTCGTCAATCATCATCTTAAGCAGCCGCGCGGACGATAGGTTCTGGCGAGAGCTTGACCCTGAAGCGGATAGCTCCTGCTTTTGTGGAGAACTTGGCGTAGTCTCCGCGGGCTTGGAGTTGTCCTCGTTGGATTCGAGGATTTTGATTGTGCGATCGAGATTGAATTCAACGGCATCGAGTGCCGAAGAGTCCATCTTCTCTAACTCGGCACGACGTGATTCGGATTCCGCCGCGGACGTTAGACCGAGCTCCAGCTCCTTGTTCAGGATGCTGTTCACACGCTCAGTTAGCTTTTCGCGTTCAAACGCGCTGAGCTGCTCCTTCAACTTCTCATTTTCTTTCAATACAGCCTCAAGCTCCTCATTGACCTGCGGTGCTGCCGCAGGTGCGCTTGAGGGTTCAGACGGGGTCTGGTGTAAGGCAATGATGTGCTCCAAAGCAGCGATTTTCGCTTCGAGTTCGGAAAGCTTCTCAGGTGCAGGTGGCGTGGGGTACGGGTACTCCTTGCCACAGACCTTGGAAACAATAGCCTTGATCTGCTGCAGCGTAGTTAGGAGCGAGGTATCTCGCATAGATGACGCGCGCCTGATCGCATCATCTAATTTCGTAAGTGCAGGCTCTAAATCGGCCTTAAAATCGAGTTCCTGTTGCGTCATTTTTCGGGTGGGATCAGAATCGGGTTCTGAGTCCTGTGTCTGGTTCTCATTCAGCATAGTTTCTCGGACGGCAGGATCAACGACCATGGAGTACGACTTGAAGATCGGGTTCGATGCGACCTCTTTGCCATCGAGGTGCTGGACATCCACATCGACCGTAGCAGAAAGTCCGAACTTAGCGCCGTAGGCGACTGCCATAGCGTATTTCGGATCGACGATGTCAATGTCACCAACAATAGCCTTGTCCTTCTCGGACCAGCGCGGGTTGTGGATCGCACCGATCCAAGTGAGCGCTGCCTGACCCTTGGTGTCCTGATGATCGAGGAAGACCTGTAGACCTTCGTGCTGATCAACAGCGAACCGCAGCATCTGCGCGGGATAGAATACACCGTTATGGACGCCCTCCTTGATGAGGATGTGGTTCTTGATAGTGTACGGCAACGGCACTTCTTTGAGGTCTTTGACCTCCGGCTTCTCAGATAACTCACGGAGCTTGCGGTTCTCTTCGATGATCTCGGCGACAAGAGGATGCTCGTAGAGTTCACGGAGGGAGATACTATGCTCCATGTAATATCATCTTTGTTACCCCCTATATAACGATTTTGGGGGCTCAGTCCTCAGATTCGTCCTCAAGCGATTCCTTCTTAACGAATTTGGAGACGGTTTGGTAATGCAAGCCCAATTCTTGCGCGAGCTGACGTTTGGATTTGAACTTAATCTCTTTCCGGATTTTTTCCTTCTGGGATTCCGAGAGGGGACGGCCACTTGGCATTTTTCAATTTGCGCTCTTTTCAGAAGGTCTCCATACCCTTCTTGAACGTCCAGAACTCTGATGCGCGCGATGTGCGGCGGAAATAGAATAAGCCTTTGAGCTTCTTTCCGCTGAGCCGCACGTGTAGATACAGCGGCTGATCGGCGATGATCTCAGCCTTACCGCGATCGAGAACGGATATGAACGCCGGGATTTTACGGTTGGGATTGACAGGCGATTGTGGCTTCTTCCTGCCCTCAACGAAGAACTCGTCCTTATCACGGAACTGTAGCGCGGAGATGCCTTGCTCCGGGAATTTGTACGTGGGGTCTTTATCGAGATGGAATCTGTGCTCGCCGATTTTGAGATGGTAGTCCTCTACCGGTAGACCACGCACAACGAATTGACCCTGCCAGTAGCGATGCGTGAGTATGAACTCAACTTCATTTGCGTCGGCGCTGAGGATATGCTTCTTTTTGAAGTATTCACGTGCGAGTTTGCGGAGTTTAAGCTTCTCTTTGCGTGTAGATGCTTTCCAGAAATGAAGCTCCTCGGGTAGCTTGCGTTCCCATTCGGGTGGCATGGCGCTGCCTTCGCCTTCTGCGGGCAGCCAGTTATCGCGGACTGCGCGCGCGGAGAGGACATAAGGGGTCTGATCATCGGGTTTCCAATAGAGCCAGTTGGCGACAGCTTTCGTGCCTTTGAGTCCTGCAACGAGCCGGAAGACGACTCTGCCTTTCCACTTCTTGCCGTTGAGGAAATACTCTTTGAAATACGGCTTCTGAGCGCCGGGATAGTAGGTGCCGGAATCTACCTCAACGAAGATACCGGGGAAGAACCGAGTGCCACCGGGCTCTGGTTCGATCTCACGCGGCTTGGTTATCCCCTCCATCGAGAGCCACTCATAGGGCTCTCGCGTCTTCTGTACGCAGAATATCTTTTCGACTCTTTTGGCAGTGCCGGGGCTGCCCTCACGGCTGAGCTCCTCACCGGTTTGCATGTCCACTTTCCAGTAGCGGGGATCAAAAGCGAGCTTCTTATGGAACGCGAAGACCTTGCGTTTGAGTGCGACCGGCGGCTCTTTGATGACTCGCTCACGCTTATCGAGCGCGTAAAACAGTTGCCCGTCCCAATAAATCTCGTAACGGTCTGCGGTCTTCTTTAGCTCCCAGTGCTTATCCAGTTCTTTCTCCAGCTCATCTGCACGCTGCCAACCGAGCGTGAAGCCACCGAGTACGTGGTTGAGTTGTACGCGGAAATCGCCATGTGAGGAACTGCCCCTGAAATGGTTCTGGATAACGAAGCGCTTGGCGCGCGTGCGAGCATCAGCATCAGCAGATGCGAGCTCTTCGAGATGTTCGATATCGGGCATCGGCTTCTCCTCGAACCTGCCCGTGGTCTGTTTGACCATACGCCACGCGGTCTCGATATTGTCCGGCTCTTTCTTATCGGTACGTAGCATAACGACGCGCGGCGCCCACCAATTGACCCACCGCTTCTTGGTTTTGGGATCGGTGTAGCCGGAAATATCAACGAAGACAACTTTGATAATGTCACCCGGCTCGGCTTTGATGTTGGTATTGAACGTCTTGCCACAGTAGACTATGCCTGAATCGCCCTTGAGGCCGCAGATGTAATAGAACGTCTTCTCAGTACCGGCGACTTTTTTGCGTTTGAGGACAAGGGCGTCAAGTGATCGCTCGTTCTTGAATTTGATGTTGAGTCTGGTTTTGCCATCGAGTTCATAAGGGAAGTCCGCGCGTTTGAGATATGCGCCTTCTGAACCCTCCAGCTTGGAATACTTCTCGATTGCCTCACGGACACATTGCTCTGAATGACACAACGTGAATGGTGCGAGTTTGATATGCTCAGTCTCATGGATTTTCTGATAGAACTTGATGCGTTCGGAATATGGGCGGTTGTGAATATCGCCAACGCTATCGAAGAATACACAGTCATAGACATTGAACCGGAGATGCTTTTCGTCTGGCTGCGGCTTGTTGGCGTTGAGTATGCCCGCGGTAATCGCACGCGGTTGGTGCTTGCCATGCTTCCAAAGCTCTATCTCGCCACAGAGTATGAAGCTGTGGAAAGGCTGCTGCCGGAATTCCTGAACGAGCGTTGGGCAGTTCTTGGTGACGTCAGTGCCGTCTTCGGTATAGATGAAGACCTTATCACCGCCTTTATGCACCTGACAATGCGTGCCATCGTACTTCTTTTGGACGTAGACGCCAATATCAAGCCAATTATCTTTACGTGATTTGAGTACCTCAATGACCGAGTCAATCGAGTAAATCTCGCCTTTGTGTCGCCCGTGCATGGGCTTCAGCATAGGAAACCATCGAAAGAGCTTGATGCCGGTGTCTGAAGTTGACATCTGCTGCCGTATAGGCTCAGAACGCGCTATGGCTGCGAGGTCTGAGAGTTCAACGAAGTTGGTGAACGGTCCGGAGAAGGAATCATCGAGTACGTGTATCCTATCCTTGAATTCTGGGAATGCACGCTCTATACGCCAGCGTGTGAGCAGGAATAGTGAATCGGCATGAATGAACTGCCGCACTTGAATAAGCAGGTCTGCGAGCTGCTCATCACCGCGTTCAAAGCAGGTGTTTATCGCGCGATCGAGCGCATTGAGTAGCGGTGTGGGGTCACGCGCTTTGACGAGGATGTCAATATCGCCCGTGGTGTGCTGCCAATTGGCGAGCGAGCCAACGAGCATAATGAACGGCTTACGGAGGAAGAAGGAGTTCCAGTTGGCGAGGAAAGTATCGAGGTCTATCGGTTCGTATTCCGCGGAGGCGTGACCGGGATAGATCGGGAGCGTGGAGAACGGGATATAGAGTTCGGGCTCAGAATCGTTATCATCGTCAGAATCGAGTAGCTCAGAAGGCTCAGGCTCGTGCCAGTCTTCGGTAGTGTCCGCATCCGGGTCCGATGCGGATGCGGATAGCCATTGTCTGTTCCGGATGGTGATGCGTCTGAACGTGCGGATGAGCCCGTCCGAGCCTTCGAGGGTGCAGATGAGCTTCTGCCTGCCGGGGACGAAGAAGGTGCTCTGGAACGAGATGGAGAACGTGGCAGTGCCGGAATCATCGGTGGTGGCTGTGAGCTCTTTGTGGGTGGAGAGATTGATGAGTTTGAAAGTGAGCGGTTCACGTATGACTTCACCTGTGACCTTCGATTGTAAAGAGAACTCGAACGTGACGGAATACTTATGGAGGATAGTTTTCGGAACTATGCGGACTGATGGACGCATCTTGACTGCGAGATGGTATGTGAAATTCGGACGGACATATGCTGACCGTGTCTTGTCATAAAAGAAACGATGTTTGAGTGTGACTTTGACACAGTGCGTGGTACGTATCTTTTCAATCGGGATAGGGACGGGCACGGACGCGGGGGTTTTCATACCGGTATCTGTGCCGTCAATGAAGATTGACGCTTCAGAGGGCTGTGATTCAATATCTACATGACCCTCAAGTGTAGTGAAATCGGGAGATGGGATAGGTACGTAGTCCGGATCACCGTGTAGGCGGACGGCGGGTGTGACGTCTGGGAACGCAGCGCAGGCAATGTCAAAGGCATCGCCAGCGGAATGACCGGCTGCGATCGCAGTGAATAACGAGTTCTGCCAGCTCTGGGAGTGCGACCATGCGGTTGGTTGATCATGCATGTTATAGAAGCCGATGATGACATACCCGGAAGAACGACCCTGTGAGAACACGTCCGCGAAAGTGCCCTCGCCGGTATCGACAAGCGCACCGCAATGACCGAGATAGATGAAATTGAGTGGTGGTGCATCAGGCTCACGCGCTCCGAGCTTCTCGGCGATAGAGGAAGTGTAAACCCACTCATGGCCTGTATACCAACAAATTGAATCGCCATGACCGAATTCAAAATGGAAGCCGCCAAAAGCAGAAGATTGGAGGCAGTCGAGATACACACTGGTTTCGGGTTCGTAAACCGCGAAAGGTGGAGAGCCAAATGCGGAGAACCATGCGGCAGCGTTGCGCCACCATGGACGCCAGATGTTGCTGCCTTCATGCGAGCCGGCAAAGACAAGAGAGTTGAAAGGTGGTGGTGTGCCAGTCCCGATTTCTTTGCCGGTATGGGCGTCAATGAGATGGATCAGATGGTCATCGGTAGAGAAGACCTGATAGCAGAGAACCGGCTCTTCGGGCGTGGTAGTGAAATGCCAAAACGGGTTCTTTGGTGAGATGAGCACGGGTAGCTCGGAAATAGCATTAGGCGGCGTCGGGATGAGCGACTGGAGCTCGTGGAAGATGATGTCCTGTGGTGGCGGTTGATCGACTTCGTGGATAAGTTTGCCGGTTTGGTCTTCTACGCGGATATAGAACGCGTTATCAATCGGGTAGCCTTCGGGCGTTACGTACCGGAAGATTTTGGAAGTGAATTTGCCTACACGACGCTCTTCGATGAATTCAACCCGGAAGTCCATTAGTGACGCTCCGGACTCGCGTTCGGACTGGAGAGCGGTTGAGAGGTGTGGTGAGGCAACAATGATCTTGAAAAGCTCACGCGAGTGCGGCTTCATGAGCTCTGGTTTCCATTCGTGCTTCATCCTGCCTTCACGTTTGCGTTTCTCGATCTCTTGATAGATTTTGCGTGCGAGGTTGATGACTTCTTCTTTGGTGAATTTGAGCTTCTTGCCTTCGCAAAGTGAAGAATACCAAGCGAAGACGATACGCATATCATCTGCGAGCTGAGCGTTGTTAGGCTTGCTGGGATCGTAGTCCTTGACGTTGCGTATGAGCTCCTGCTCCTGCTGCTGCGACTGGGTTTGGTCTTGGTCTTGGTCTTGGTCTTGGTCTTGGTCTTGGTTCATTATTTCCACCTCCTGTGTTTGTCTTTATCTCGCGCCCAACCCTCTGTGAACGCGTCTAAGAGTGATTCGAGTTTGGAAAGCCGGCAATCGAGGTTGCCGATGTGGCCGGCACGACGGTAGTCTCGGTCACGAAGCTCGTCAATGACTTCGTGCATCGCCGAAACCTCCCTTTGGGTCATGTCCTGCCATTCCCGGATCTTTTCTATGAGATAGAGAATATCGGCTTTGTCTTCCATAACCTAAACCTAAACCTCTGGCTTGAAGCCGGGTATGACCGGCGCGAGTGTGACCGGCTGCTTGAAATAGAGCTTGCAAATCGCACGCTTGCCGTGCTCTAAAACGAGCGTCTTGGAAAGTGTGCGTGTGGTGCCGGTTTCAGGATCGTCATAGAGTAGTTCGATCGTGTGTGAGCCTTCAGAGAGATCGGTGAACGTGTGCGGAGTAGTGAATGGCGTGAGCTGACCGTCAAGACGGATGCGACAACCGAGCGGGAAGCTGCGAACCTGCAGGCGGGTGGTCATATAGAAAAGAGAAGGCTTATGTGCAGATAAAACTTGTTGGTTGAGGGCAGCGGCGGAATGCGATTGGCGACGGAGTGCGGTATCGAGTAGCGCACGACGTAACGAGAACCAGAGCGCGGTCTTTTCTGCTGTGGAGAGTTTATGGGGTTTCATCTTTTTTTAGTCAGGTTTGAAGAAGACAAACTTGGCGAGACCCTGGGAGACTAATTCGTAAGCGAAGTTCTTGCCGTTGAGATAGACTTTGGCGAGCCGGCGATTATAATCGTCGAGCTGCTTGCGTGCACGGAGTTCGACTTCTTTGCCGAGAAGATGTGACTCGGTATAGGCTTTGGCAGCTTTACCGGCTTCTGTATCGAGTTCTGGACAGTTGATGTCTTCAAACCTGATCGGCTCATCATAAACGTCTGTTTTGAAAGTGTCTCCGTCTATGACTTCGGTGACCGTGGCGAGTTTCCATTCCCAGAGCTGTTCGAAATGCATGAGTACAGTTTTGTGTGCATCGATCTGAGCATTGAAGGAATCGATATAGTTGCCGAGTGAGAGCCATGCGAGCGGTGAAGTGATGAGCATGAACGGACGGATGGTGGAAGCGAGCGCGAGCTGCTTCTCTTCGATTGGGATTTGGGCAGCCATGAGCTTGTCCATCTCCTCGGAGGTCTGGAGTAGAAGCGGATAGCCGGACTGTTCAACGAGCACGAGCGAGGCGGACATCGCCTCCTCCAGTATCTTCATACGGAGATTGAATTGCGCAGCGGCGAATTTGAGGATAGCGATCGCAGCGATGTAGAGTGGATGACCTTTCAGTGGTGCGGCAGCGATGACGGCACAGACGACTTGACGTGATAGTGTTGCAGAGCCACAAGAGATGTAGTCCTGAGAAGTGAAATGAGCCATGATGGTTAGACCTCCTGAAGAACGAACCTGAACTCTTTGGTTTTGCCCTTCTCGGCGGTGATAGTGTCTTCGTATTCGAGTAGACCACGACGTGGGGAGAGATATTTGAGCTTGATAGTGTGCGTGCCGGGTGCGAGATCATGGAACGTGTGAGGCGTGAGTGAATCGGTGGAATCGCCGTCTAAATAGATTTCGGCGTTGGTTGGTGAGGAAACGATGCGGACGACTGCACGGTCACGAGCTGACTTCTTCGCGGCTACCCATGCACGCCAGGCATCTAATTGGTCACGGGCTGCTTGGACATAGTTGAGATATGTGGGCTGCATGTAGGGCGCGATCCAGCCCCAGGAGTCCGCGAAGGTCTCTAAATTGTTGACCTGCTCTTCGAGCGCGTCCAGTTGAACCTCAACCTCATCAACGAGGTCTTCACGCATGAGGCTCATGATGCCGAAACCCCGGATCTGGATGCCCTCCTCCTCAATGAACATCATGAACGAAACGGTCTGCATGATGTCGAAAACTAACTTGATGATGTCGAGCACGAGTGCAGCTTTCGATTTTCCGGGTGTTATCTCGGTTGCCATGATGTGGAGAGATTAAGATGATGAGAACCATGAGGATACGAACGCTTTGAAATGAGCGATGAGGTGGTTGGCAAAATCTTCGTGCGCGGTATCGCCATCGAACTCCTGACCACAGAGCCAGCAGGAGAAAGGCGGTGCGGTGAAACCTGGGATTTCGTCGAGCGCAAATAGGGAGAGTATAGGGTTGGTGATCGCATCTACGTTGCCGGTCATGATGTTGTCAACGAGCGAGCCCCACCAATAGGGACGATCAACTGCCTGTAAGGTGAAGTCTTTTCGGTCTTGCTCGCCCTGATCATGCTCTTTGAGGATTATCCAGAAATGCCAGGGCTCTTTGTCTGCGAGCGTGCAGGTGAGTGTGTCCCAGAAGCCTGAGAATGAATATTCACCGCCTGCGGGGATGTTCTGCCAGTGGATGTCCGGCTCCCAGTCCCAGAGCACAGAGCCGCCACCTTCTTTTTCGGAATAGAGGTAGACTCGCACTTCGACCTCGGAATTGGTCTCGTTCTTGACAGTTACGGGGATACGAATATCGGCGCCAACGACGGGGTTCTCAGGCAGGTTGAGTTCGGAGATATAGATGGTCATTTTTATGGGTAGTTTAGCTGATAGGTGGCTTTGACTTTGCCACCGGCGGGTACTTCGAGGAAGTTGTCTGAATCGAGAACGGTTCGTTCGACCATGATGATGTGGTTAGTGCCATAAACGTCTTGGACTTTGGGGAAACGGATACCGACTTCTTTGACGGTTAGCGCGGCGATGCAATCGATCTCGGCAAAGAAGCGGACATTTTCGTCTGGGACATCGACGGCGCCTGAGATGTCTGCCCAATAGGAGTGAGAGCCTTGGAGCTTGTACTGCGTGGGATTGAATGACGTGCTGGAATCACCAACACCGATCTGGGTCATGCCGGAAACGGCGTCCCAGGGATGTGAACTGGAGAAGGCTCTGAACTGGGCCTCGGTACCGGAATAGTCTTTGAGGAAGGTGGAGACATTTTCCTCTTGCGGGATTAGCATCTTGATGATGTGATAGAAGTTGAGTAGCCAAGAACGAGCCGGTGTGGAGATGCTTTTGAGTGGTTGGAGGTTGCGATCGAAAGCTTCGAGTTTGATTGAGAGTTTGGGAATGAGGAGTGTGTCTGGTGCGTGTGGAGTGTTTGGTTTGGGGTATGGATCGGAATCAATCATAGTTGGCTTCCTCATATGCTTGGACATGGTTCACTAAATGAGAGATAAAATCGTCATGGTTATTAAAGGTTTCGCCACAGATGAAGCAGAAGAACGGGGGCTGGGTGAAACCGGGTATGCTGAACCTGCGCGCGTGTTCAAAGGACGCTTCGGCGAGTGCATGTGCGTTTTCGGAGATGATGGTGTCGGTAAGGACATCATGCGGGAATGGGAGTAGCTCCAGAGCGGGCGTGAGAGCGGGCGGTGCACGAAGATGGAGTATTGGTAGGAAATCACCGATGAGCCGGAGACTGACAGAAAGAGAGGGGAGTGACGGAAGTGAGAGAGAAGTGGAGAACAGGAGGTTCTTGAGTTCGGTGAGGGTGAGTGCGGGCAGCGGCTTTAAGGCGATCGGGGCGAGTATCTGTAGCGAAGGCTTGAGCTGGAGGGTGGGAGTGGGTAGTGGAGCGAGCTTGAGGGTGGGAAGCTTGGAGACCGGCTCCCAGCCTTCGTAAGGAATGAACGTGATGACCTTTTCCCAATCGGTATGATCACAACCGTCTGAGCCCGAACGACCACGAACGATTATTTTGAGTTGGGTGTTCGGCATGATTAGATCTTCATGCCAAAATTTGATTTCAAATGGCAAGCCGTAGATGCCTTTGACACAATCGGCAGCGAGTAGATCAAGGCGCTTGCCAAACTCCTGCGCGTACACTCGGATGCCGTACCATCCGGACTCAGAGCCGACACTTTTGTACTCGCCGATCAGTTGATCATAGTGATAGATGGTAGTGCCGGGGCTCTTTACAACTGTCTCGCCGAAATATTCGGAATAGGTGAACCAAATGAGCTCGGTACGGGCCATGGATTACTCAAACTCCACGTGCTGCACAAAGTTCTGTATGCCGGGCACATATTTCCATTTGCGTGGTGGGTCGAAAAGCTTTTCGATGGTGAATGGGTAATAGAACAGCTTCTTCTTGTGTGGCCACCAGCGTTCACGCTCCTCTTCGGTGATGAGGTGTTTGGGCGTGAGCTCACGGAACTCTTTGAGTGTGATTTCAACCGGGGAGTCTAATCGGATGATGCCAAAGCAGTATTTGCCTGAAAGGAGGAAGAGCGGCTCACCGATGTGTGAAGAGAATTTGACGGACTTGACGATCGCTTTCTTGCGTCTGAGCCAGATGAGTTCGCCATGGGGTTCAACGAGATAGAGACCGGCTGGGTTTCGCTCGCTGTAGAGCCGCTGGAGTGATGGGAGTTTGGGCTCCGGGAAGGACTTCGGGAGCTGGAGACGGTCACGGGCTTCTTCCCATGAGATGAGCGGTTTGCCGTCTGCGGTGGTCTGGACAAGTGCGATAGTGTCACGTACGAGCTGCGGGTCTGCCTGTTCGAGGATGGGTGACCATGTGAGCGAGACTGTGCCGTCACATTTGCGGATGTCCAAGACCTGCCGGAAGATTTGCTCCTCTAACCAGACCTTCACACGCGCTTGGAGCGGTTCTAACATGAGCTTCAAGTTGCGCTGGATGGCGGGTAACGAGGTTGCGAACTTCTCCTCGCCTAATAAGAACCTGCGCGGGATGCCGGAGATGGCGACTATCTGGGATAGGAAGAATTCGGGTATGTTCTGGATATTGGATGGGAATTTGGGATCGATTGAAGAGACTTTGAAATAGTAGGGATGGGTATATTCGGAAGCGGCATCGAGGTTCTTTACCTGCTCGGCGACCTGTTCGATGTCCTCGGCGGTTGGTGGATGATCGGGATCGCCAACTGAAATATCACGTGTAGGGAAGCCATGTTTGTATAACGCTTGCGAGATCGAGAACTCGATGTTAGCGAGTCGTTCGAGTGTTCTGAACATCGGGAGCAGTAACGGGATGCCGAGTAGTTCGTCGCCTATAGTTTCAAAAGTGAGGTGCGCAATCTCGCTGCGTTTGAATTTGCGCTCTTCGGGTGTGCCGGCACGGAAGACATAACCTACGGGTTCGCCTGTAGAGTCGAGAAGGATCGAGCCCTGAGCGTCACGCTGGAAGTCAATGTCGATTGGATGCAGCGGTGCGAGCTTGACGATTTTCGTACGCGCTTTGTTGGGGATGAGATGATGGAATGCGTTACCAAAGACGTCGCAGTCAATGCAGGCGTTTCGGATGATCGCTTTGAGATCGGAATTGAAGGGCGAATTGAATTTGGTATCGTTGAGGAACTCAAGGATTATCTCTTTCGTTCGTGGGTCGGAGAACTCAAGTGTGAAGCCACGTGCGACAATGAGGTCGGCACGGAAATGGATTGCACGATTGACAATGGGATGGCTGAGATAGGCGGTTTTGAGGTCTTCTTTCGTGATGGAGAAGTCTTGCAAGACGTTGGATTGCGAAGATGCTACGGAATATGCGGGTGGGGAACGAGGACGGAGCTGACGTGGGATACTGGCGAGCGTTTGGAGTATTTTCATGGCTTGTTACGTGCGAGCGCATGAGCGCGAGCATCGGCGCGGCTGCCTTTGGCGAACCGATAGCCACAGCGTGAACAGACAATGTCTACCCAATAGTTGAGAGGCGCGAGCCCAAGGACGGGCTCTTCAAATAGTGCCAAAGATCCGCAACGGGGGCAGCATCGCACCATAAGAGGGAAAAAGAGCTAAGAGGTTATAAAACTTTCGATGGGGTGAATGGGCTACGGGCACGGCGGCGATTGGGTAATGAGAAGAAACAGGAGGATGCGGGTTGAGAAACGATCGAAATAGCGTACCGGAGTGCATCAATCCTATGGAACTGCTCCTTGTTCTCGATCTCAATGGTTGGCTCACCGTCCGGGCCGAGCTTGCGGGCGTATTGGTTGAGCTCGTCGAAGATGGATGGCAATACGGAGGTAGATGAATGCGGTGAGTGAGTTTCGCAGTTCTCGAAGAAGAATAGCCGGCGTTCACGTAAGAGCTGGACTATGCGATCAATGCCCGCTTCGACATCGGTAAAAGGTGGACGTGCGATCTCGATGCCGGCGGCACGATAATCGAGTCGGAACTGTAATTCCGAGCGCGCACCACCAACGAATTTGGTGATGGGCTCATGCTTGGAACGTTCGAGTAAAAGTTGCGCGTGCTGCTGCGTGGTGAGGTTGCCTTCGAGTGTTACACGATAGACATAGAACTTCGGTGGGTGCTTTTTGGATTTGGGCGCGGGTCGCTCCGCGAGCCAAACGGTGGCGGTATGGAGCGGCCCGGGATCGATACCGACATAACGGGGCCATGCATGTGGTATAGTGAACGGCTTGACGATATGCGTGGACTCATCGAAGTCTGCGAAGATCATGCCTGCCGGGCGCGCGAAACGACCGCGATAGAGCATATCGAACTTCCACGCGGGGAGTGCACGTTTGGCACGTTCGTATTCGTCACGAGGGAATGCGGGGTTCTGGAGACTGTCAAATTGGATAACGTCAATATCGGGATCACCTTTGAGGAACGGGAGATAGACTTTGGATTTAAGCCAGTTGACATTGTAGAGTGTGGTTGTACCGAGTAGTCTGCCCTGAGTGAGTGAGAGCCGCCGGAGGATGGCGTCATAAGCCTCTGCGGAGAAGTCCGGGAGACCACATTCGTCAATCCATGCGGCTTTGGCAGTGGATGATTCCAATGAGGATACACCGACATCTGCACGGCGAGAGCCGCCGACTGCGGACCGGAGTATGATGCGTGCCCACATGGGATCGGAAGAGGAGGACGCGAGGAACTTGCCATCGGGGTCTGCGATTTCGAGGATGCGTTCGGCAGTCCAGAAGCGACCGATTTTGAGTGTGTGTTCAAAGACCTTTCTTATCTCTGGTAGCATCTTCAGTTTGAAGAGATCATAGTTGGCAGTGACGGCGAGATAGTCACCCTTGCCACGTGATTGTAATTCTCGAAATAACCACCAGGGGCCGAAGGACGTTTTACCGGATTGAGTACCTGCTAAGATGAATATGAACCGCTTTTTGGAGTTCCATGCCCGGAGCTGACCGGGATGGAAATGGAGCTTGAGTGTGTCGGATTCGATAGATGCGATGGACTTTTCAGACATAGTCATGATGATAGAGCACCTCCTCACCCTTTTCACGTGTACGGATTCGGATGTCCTGAAGCCTCACTGTATGATGTACACGCGCGGCAATTTCGAGCAGCTCGTCATAACTGAAGACGTTAGCTTTGGTTAGGTGGGAGTGTGGCGGTATACGTTCGATTCTGCCCTGCTGGATGATATAAGGCAGATGAGCGGCGCCAAGTGAATATAGCGATTGTGCGATAGATAAGACTTCCGGCACGCCGACGATATGTTTGAATACGGTAGTGATGAGCTCAGTATCGAGCTGATAATCGATAACGAGCTGGAGCGTACGTTTTACACGTGCGGAAGAGCCGGGCGCTTGGGTGAGTTCTTCGTATGCGCGTCCGTCCATTGGGGCTTTGATATCGAGGAAGAGCTTGTCAATTGCGTGGAGAGAAAGCAGAGATTCGACGGCATCGGGATAATAACCGTTGGATTGTACAGCACAAGCGAGCGAGCGGGAGTGGATGAAAGAGGAGATGGCACGTAGTACCTGCGGCTGCATGAAAGGCTCACCGCCGGAGATGACAACGGCATCTATGAACCGCTCGTTATCACGGATGGTCTGTTCGATCGTGGAGAGTGGTACATAATTGTCAGCCTCTAAGAGCTGATAGTTCTGGCAATAGCAGCACCTGAATGGGCAGCGGCGTAAGAATAGCACTAATGCGGCTTTGCCACGCCAATCTATCGAGGAGAACGGGATAACACCGCCGAGATTGACCATGGTTGCATGTTCCGATTGTAACTCGGTTGATGCGATCATGAGTCCAGATCACAGTGCCGATAGCGATGCTGCTGCTCCTGCTGCTGCCGATGGAGCTGCAACTGCTGCCGCCATTTGAGCGCGTCTACGAGGATGGGTAAGATATGGTCTGCCGCAATGATGATGGAAGAGCCGTCGGGCTTACCGTTGGCTTTGAGGGCGGCACGTAAAACATCCTCATCAGCGATAGATGCGAGTGTGGCGAAGTCTACGTTGATAAGCACCCTGGACTCTGAGACACGGTCCAGCGGGTATTGCTTTTGGTTTTGGTTTTGGTCTTGGTCTTTCTTGGTCATAGCTTATGATGAAGTATAATGAACGAGTACAAGAAAAGCTGCAGTCCGATACGTTGGAATGTGAAGATGACGAAGGGCGGATTGGCGGGCTTGATAGGATCACCGGTACGACAGAGCTCTGCGTGGATGTCCGAGCCGAGTGTGACCCGGACATCGAGAAATGGTGAATCAGTGTCTGATGATGTGATAGCCACGAGCAGCGCTTCGAGTAAGGGACGTTCGAGATCGAGTTGTGAATCACGTACATGTTGGATGTTCTCATTATGCCGGCGCTGAGCGAGTTGCAAAATGTGAGGATCGAAGAACTGATATGTACGACGGAAGATGTCCTTTTTGATTGGGTATAGCTCACCATTGACGCCACGTATGATGTAGTCTACACCCTGCTTGGCAGTGAGCACGCCTTCGGGTGTGACGATATGTTCAACACCCTGGACTTCCCGGAACTCGATGACGACGGGCTTTTTGAGCGCTTTTTGCCATACGGGTTTATCGTTGCTCATTTGAACATCACCACCAGAAAGAGTACGAGATAGAGCAGCATGAGGATGCAGGCTAATAGAAGACCGAAGACTATGACTGCATCAGCAATGACCGACATCCACCGGCTGAGCCAATCACCAACCTTTTCGATACGACGTGCAATAGGTTTAGCACGTTTGGGTCTATTCGGTATGTTCATTCTTTACACCTCCTGACTTCATCAGATGAAGAACGCGAGTATGAACTCCTTGATATTACGGAAGCCGAACCGGCGCGCGAAACGTTCTAACCGATGCAGGAGTCTGCGGAATGGGTGATGACGGAGATACTCAGTGAATAGCAAGAAGTGGATCTCAGCGAGCGCGGCGGCACGCATCTCATAGAGATTGCGATATGAATATGCGAGCTGGTAGTCATAGAATGGTGTACCTAAACAGTGCCGAGCGTTCATATAGCGCGCGATTGGACAGCCGCGGCAACCTTTGTGGACTTCGCAGAGCGCGCAATTGTTTGCATCGTCCTGTAACGATGGATCATAATCACTGATAGAATTGATGGAGATGAGATGGCAAAAGAGGTCATACCACTTATCGATCGAAAGATGCAACGGGTCTTCGCCGCGTTCCAACCGAGCGAGCATCTCTTCACGAGTCATCCTCTTCGCTCACCTCCGACTCGGTTGTCTGTTCTTTTGAAGATAGACAGTTAAATGCATGCCGTAAATCTTGGATGGAAACTTCTAACTTGTCTATCCTGAGATCAAGGTTCACTATATCATCTTCGGCATCGGCCAGCCTATCCAGTATATCATCCTGATAGGACTGGAGCTCATCCCGATCGGCTTTAAGCGCTTCGATCTCTTTACGGAGTTCATCGGTTGCTTCTGATGTTTGTACCTCCCTCTGAATAATCAGCCGGGCGCGCCTGCCAAAGGTCTGTTTCAATATCTGGATTATCCTATCGAGATCAAGTTCAAGCACAGTACTCACCTCCCACTCCCTTCTCCGGAATGCGAGAACCGGAGAACCGGTGCACGATGTGCATGTTTCGCAGCAATACACAGCGGCTCCGAGATATAGAACGTGACTGTGCCTTCGATGCCATCACGGTCTTCGGAGAACGCGGCAGTGATATGACCTTCATTGAGTGCCTGTCTGATCAAGTCATAGAGCTTGTCAATGACATACTCCTCACGTAGCGGTAGCATCGCAGCATCGGCATGTACGAGCGAGGCAAATGCAAAAGTGAAGAATAGGTGCACGGATTCATTTTGCAACTCCTGTGGTGAGACAGGTACGAACTCCCAGAGCTCCGGTGAAGAACATTCGATACGATTGACCAGCAGCGGGAATTTGAGCACGACGGTATATGAGACGGCATTGAGTTCCGGGCGCGCGATTCGTTCTATACGCGCATGTTCTTTACAGTACGCTCGGATATCACGCTCGGACATAGGGGCGAGCTGCAGATCGGTAGAGATAGAACGCTGCTGTAGCTCGGCTCTCAACTGTTCGAGGAATTGGAGCTCCTTCTTCGCGGTAGCACGCATAGCAACTAAGTCCTGCCGCGCGACGGCGGCAAAGAATTCGTAGTAGGGAGTGTATCGGCACAGTCCGTACTTGCGACCATCTGGAACTTCGGACGAGTTGCAATTCACGTATGTAGCAATCGGACAATGAAGACAGGAGCTGTGGACTTCACATAGCGCGCAGTTGAGAGAGCCGCGTTCGAGAGAGTCATCATACTCATCGAAAGAGTTGATATGTTCCAAATGGTGAACAATATCACGCCATTTCTGGATAGAAAGCTCCAAAGGGTCTTCGCCACGATCTAACCGCTCCAACATCTCTTCACGCTTCATTCCTTTCGATCACCTCCGATAATGGAGTGGTTGATGATACCTAACGAAATGAGCTTTTGAATGATAGAATAGAATTCCGAGAATAAGAACGCTATCTTGCCGCATTTTACTCCGGATTCGTCAAAGTCCTCGATCCAAAGCTCGGAATCGAGGAGAGTGATGACGTATTCATGACCCGCTTCGCCCTTCACCGAGGTAACGATGCCGTCGGGCTCAGAATGTGTGCTCATTGTATGCCGCACCTCCAACAACCGTGCGCTTCGACATGATCTGCCCACGTATGTACCGCGCGTATGAAATCATCCACATGACCAGTAGCAATTGCCTTGTCACGTTCACGTATGACCGCGCGCCACAATTGTTCTGCAACTTCACAGCTCATTCTATTTGTTCACCTCCTGCATAACGAGGAGAAGGATGTCCTCAGTGCCCCGGCGCGAAAATGATCCATAAGCCGCCGGCGGGTCTTGATGTTGATAGCCGATTTTGAACACTCTGCCGTGTGCATCGGTCCAGATGGAATTGTGATGATGCTGCTCTGCCCACTCATGTATTTTCGAGAGTATGAAATCACGATAGCGCCAACATTGGTAATGCATTTGCTTTGCGATATCCTGTATCCTGAACGAAACGAAAGAGCCGGGCATAGAGAGCGTTTGGACAGAATCAACAAGCTCGTTGAGTGCATCATCTACGGATTTGAGTTTGATCATTTAATCACCTCCTTCTCGCTTCAGTATCTCCTTCGCGACTCTCACGATACAATTCCATACATCAAGCGTGGCGGTAGAGAGTGTGGAGCGGCACATCTGATATTCGTTGCATAGACGCTCCATGATGTGCGCGAGCTCCAGATCGGAATCGCCGGCGAGATCGTGATCTTCGTTGAGAAGCGCGACAGTATCCTTACCGGGTTCAGGCTCTGGCGTGTGGAATTTTAGCGGGGACTTTTCGGGCGCGATGATGACTTTCCAGAAGCTGTCGATAACGATGAACTTGACGCCACGGGATAATGCTTTATCGAGATCATTGGAGAACTCTTTGATGGCTTCTGTGCTGAGCTGTTCGGTCGGTGATAGCAGCACCTTCTCACCGGGTTTGAGTTGGGTTAGCGGGCCTTTCACCACTACGAAAACCGATTGGTCGTTCATCATGGTGTGCTCACCTCCATAACCGCCATCCAGGCTTGAACTCATTGAAATTGACAGCATGCAACAAGGATTTAGCGTCAGCCGTAAGCCCCAGCTCTTGGAGAGCTTGGGCGCGAGCTTCATCTTCGCTGTCAGCATCTACAACGATACAATTCGTGAAGCCCTCAGGTAGCCAGAAGACCAGATAACGACCGCGCTTGCGCTCTTGCGGCCGGCCGGCCTTCATCTTCGGGTTGACCGTTTGGACAAGCTGGGAATACGCTAAACAACAGTAATCGACCTGATAAAAGCAATCATCTAATGCGTTGTGTGTTTTTGGATCTGCATCACCTGTTTCTCGTTGGAAGCCCGATAGGAATAACAATGTCCTGATGTCCTTCCAGCGTGAGTAGTGGAATGGGAGCTTTCGTCCGAGTGAATGACAAGCGATATCGATAATTTCCAGATCGTAATAGTGTGACCAGATGGCGCTGTTTTTATTGAGGTTGCAAAAAGCCGTTAGCTCTTCGATGGCATCGGTAAGCACGATAGTATCCTTGTCCCAGGAGATCAACGTCTTGTTTCTCAGCCAAAACTGGAGCTCTTGGGCTCTGATCTCCAAGCCTTTTTCCAGACAGGAATTGATGTCGATATTGATTAGGAGAGTTTCACCGGTTGTTCCAGTCCAATCGAAATACACTGCACCGATCTGAGTGATGACAGTGCCCAGAGTCTCGATATCCAGCATGATGTTGGGCATAGCGACTCCTTTCTTGCCGTTCATCTTTAGCTTCAGCTCTTCATTCATCGCCATCCTCCACCTCCTTCTTACGCCGGTTGATCTCCGCGGCGATCGCTTGGATAGTGTTCTGGATAGCGATGAGCTCCTGCCGCAGCCGGTGCCGCTTGCGCACCTGAAGGATCAGGTGATAGACCAGATAGTTGAGCGCGGCATCGCGCGACATCTCACGGCTGCGTTCAATGACTCTCACTTTTGGCATTGATGCTCACCTCCTGCTCCCTCATTCTCAACTGGTTCATAACATTCGAGCTCTCCGGTATAGCACTGAAATATGCCGGCGATGCGCCCGCGTTTGCGACAGAACTGGACGTTGCGCGGTGCACCCTCGAAGGGCACTTTGGTACGATGCCAATACCTGACATGTGGGAAGTCGGGCGCGGCAGTTCGTAGTTCAGCGTCGTAGTGTGGTTCATAATCCAAATACCTACAAGGTACATATTCCATGTTGGTATCACCTCCGCTATGATGATAGAGGATAAGGTATGATAAGGCTGACGGTTAGATAACAGAAAACCGGGGAATATGAACATGTCCGGCGGCTGGATATGTCAGAAGAGGTAGGTGTGGGAAAGACCATGCTGAAAAATCACGCTGGTGCGAATGAAAGATGTGGGTTAATGGTTTTATACCTGAGGGCGCGCGAAATTTCGATAGCGGCTGAAAATGACATGAGTACGTAGAGAAGTGGGACTGATAGACTTGTGATTCTGATATGGTGAATTGAATTTGATATGGTGAATTTGATATGGTGAATGCCAGCAGCAAAGGATAAGCAAAGAGCAACGGTAAGCATAGGAGACAAGAGCTATGGTTCAGGCAAGAAGCAGTCTTAAGCATAGGAGGACAAGAGCTATGGTGAAGCCTTGGAGCAGCGGTAAGGACGAGTAGCAGTATCAACGGCGGCTACGAGCAGCGGTAGGCATAGTAAGAGCTGAGAGCTGCGGTAGAGACAAAGCAGCGAAGAGAGCTACGTGCGGCAAGAGCTACGGCGGCAACGAAGAAAGGGCACAAGCGAATTCCCCCCCTCTGACGTTCCACGGAAAGGCACGCAGCACAGTTCAGCCGACTGGCGCAACATTTCATAGCTATGGAAGCGGAGAGGGGGGGCGTTTCAGGGGGGGGAATTCGCCCTCGAAATGGAGACGATGCCGCTGCGTGCCTCCGGCAAGGAAGAGAACGGCAAAAGTGCGGGCGGGCAGAACAAGGCTTGGAGGGCGGGTGGCGGGACTTGAATTAGAATCCGAGGTAATAGAGGAATGAGAGAGAAGCGGGGAGAGAAGACGGAGGGAAAAAAACAAGATGCAGCCTAATCGTGGTTGTCTTGCGGCTCGGTCTGTTCTTCGTAGAAGATGTAGATAGCGTCATCATTTGCATCGTGCGCAGCAACGAAGATATGACGGATCACTATGTTGGGCTGGCTGAGGAAGTCATTGATGTCTGCGATAGACCGCGGCGTACCTACAAAGAACCGGCGGAGTTTTAAACTCATTCTCGTTTCTCACCTCCTATCTCTACCTCTACCGATGTGAGGCCTCGCGTAGAACTGTCACCGGTAGTGAGATGCCGCAGCGCAAAGTGCAGCTCCTGATCACAGACGGGACAAATGAACCATACAATCTTACGATGGCGCTGTAAATGACGCTGGAATACACGCGCGAGTGCGAACAGGCGCGCATGGCATGCATCACACTTGACGGGCGTTTCGACGTACTCGTAGTGCGGCTGACGCTTGCACAAGATGCAGCAGCGAGAGCAGTTGGGGCAAGCGGAATAATCGAAGTCTGGATGATCACAACCGGGCTCCGGGCAACAAGTACCCGGAGCGCGGCGTAACTCGATCGCTGAAGACATAGTCATCACCTCCTCCGGCTCACCTGAATGAACATAGTCACCGCGAGCCGGATAATGTACTCACCGAGCGAGTCCTCGCCCACTTCCTCATAGATGTCCTCCGGTAGTGCAAGAATCGCTTCGGACGCTGTACGTACACATGCACGCATGACTGGTGCGAGCACATCAACCTCGTTGAGTGCTGCTTCTACCCGCGCCTCTATGGGATTGACCGGTGCTGCTACCTCCTGCTGCTGCACTTGTGGCTGTGATTGTGCGTGTGCCTGTGACTCCTGGAGCTCCTCCAACACGGAGTTCTCCACTGCTTCCTCCTTTTGTTCCAATTCTTCGATCATCTCGGAGATTTCAAACCGTCCTAACTTGGAATACGAAGAGAACCCTTTCTCCTGCTTGAACTCCTTCGGCGAGATGCCCAAGGAGTGTAACACAGCATACAGCTTCCTGATCTGCTGTTGAGATGCAAACTCTCCAACCTCTTCACTCATTCCTCATCACCTCCATCAACAAGAGAAGACCCTGCTGCATCTATCTTCTCCTCGATAGCATGTACACGCTGATCAAGCTTAGTAATCCGCTGCGAAATGGAGAGCAGCAAAGACTCGACTTGATCAAAGAGCTCGTACGCACCGGCTATTATTTCCTCTATTTGCTCATTCATTCTTCTTTCACCTCCTCCTGTATTCGCGCACCTGAGTGCTCAATTAACAACGTCTGTCTCACAATCGCCTCAACGGCTGCTCTATCATGAATCCCAAATAGAGCGCCGGTATCGTCTCCAAATGCCGCATATAGACGGGAAACAATCCTATCCTTCAAATCTTCTGCGTTCATTCTTTTCTTTCACCTCCATTTTTGAGGGGGAATAAGATGCGGGGTTCATCGCCCCCGCCCCGCTCACTCTCCAACATACCGGAGCTTCAGCGGTGTGATCTCTTCACCACAATCTGCGCAGCGGCGATAATCGAAGTCCCAAATTATGTTATGACCAATGAACTCCAGCGCGAAGAACTCTTCGCCGGTGTACACTCTACCGCAGTGATCGCACTTGACTGTTTTCAATGAAAGAAAAGAAGAAAGGGTTTTCTGCATCTTCAGCACCCTCCCTCCTCCTTGATGACTGAAAGATGGCGTACATGCCCTTTCAAAGTATGCCACACACCGAAAGCGCCTTTGTAGACTACTGTGGCTATCTCGTTCTGAACTGAAACCACCTCACCAGTAGCGAACCAAAAGCCCGCCCTGAAGATTTTCACCTTATCGCCTTTTTTGACTTCCATTTCTTTTCTCACCTCCTTATCCTTATCGCTTCAACAACCGCGCAAAGAACATCGAGTTCAACGGTACGAATCGCCCGCGTGTCCTGTTCCTGATATAGAACCACCCGATGCTGCCAACCTCTACTTTGCGGATGCCCCTTGCTGTGAGCTGTGGCGTGAAGTTCCGTATGCGTTCCTCCATCTTCGCCCTGAGCTGCTCCCACGTGATGTTGCCGTTGAATACCGTATTCTCCGGGAAGTCCTCAAATATGATTTTTAGCTCCTTCTTCTGCTGCTGCTTTGCCATCTTAATACTCACCTCCTTCATGTCCTGGATGTGGGGAGTTGTTCTCCCCCAATTCCAGGGTCTCAAATTCATCCTCAGTCTCGAAGTCCTCCTCTGAATCCGGAATGCCGCCAAATTCCAGAACCTCATAATCTACCTCGCCGGTCTCAAGGTCTGCCTTCCCGTATTCCACAGCAATAATCTCGCCAAAATCGTTTTCTATATCGCCGGATACCATCTTAACATGCACCTCCTTTGACCTCATGCAGGCTAAGATATGTGTGCAACAGCTCTGCGGTTTTCCATACCAGAACCGGTTTACAGAACCTGCAACAATCGACAATCTGTAAACCGTTGCCGACCTCTATTGTTGCCAACCCTCCTTTAATCATCGGGGGATATATCCTAATCATTATCCCTCTCACATAGCCCTTTATGGCGTTCCTCTTAAGTGTGGCGGGCTCGCCACTGCCCGCCACTCCTATCTCTTCTTCTTCATTATGCCCGAAGGCTTCCTCCATCTTCTCTTCACCTCCGATTGCCCCCACCGGGATTTGAACCCGGTTGATGCGCCCAATAACTGCGCGAGGGCATTAACACCCAAATATCCTCGCTAAGAGGATTAAGATTAGCCCAAACACCAGTATCTCCAGCAGTTCTATCACTCCGTATTTCCGCAACAGGTGTGCGGTCTTTGATAGCTTCCACCAGCGCTTTATACGCACCTTTAACCTCATCTCTCTTTCTTCTCCTCCTTCTCTTTTATCCGTGCCCTACTCCAGTGCTTCATACAATACAAACGCTCACCATTCTCAAGGATTACACACCCACAAGAGAACCGGCGCTTTACTCTCCTCTGCTCGTACTTGATGATTACACCGTCATAACTGCCGTGAAATTTGCCCTTCGCCCTCATCTCCCCTCTCATCCCTCCTATCTTAATCTTATCTTTTCTTATCTTCTCTATTCTGATTTGTTCGATTTTGGTTGGACGAAAGGGCGTGCGGGGGGGATGGGCGCACGCCCCTGGATGGGTGGGGGATGCACGCTTGAGTCACCTTCAGAGTGACGTGAGCGTGCATGGTGGCTATAAGCTACGGAAGCGTGCGAATGTCGGGGGGCTGCCGGCAAAAGGCGGGCAGACGGTTCGCAACTTAGGGTTCGATGGCAGCCCCCCTTGCATGGCGTGCGGGACGGGACAAGACCAGCGGGGCGCGATTGCGGAATGGCGGGTCAGAGTCAGCCGTCCGCGTAGCGGAGGGCTGAACCGGAACGGCGAAAGGCAATAAAATGCACAAGCCGTGAGGCTTGGCAATTATTATGGCTTTCGTATGACCCGCCATTCCGCAACCTGCGAAGCAGGCGAAGGTTTTAAATCGCGCAACGTCGCGAGACTTGTAGATATTAAAACCTTCGTCGCGACCACGCTGGTTCTACCGTCCCGCACGCATGGCGAGTGGGTAGACAACGAGGGCGGGCGGGTGAATGTCGAGGGGCTGCTGGTTGGTTGGGCCAGCAGCCCCTCTTGCATGCGACCGTAACACGAGTTGTGAGGTTCAGCACGAATTATGCGGTTTGAACGAAGTAGCGGAAACTGTGTGGCGCACTGGCGTGGAGGTAACGGGAAATGTGTGTTCCAGCCGCGGAGGGCATGAACGATGCAACGGAAACATGGTGGAAGGGTTTAAGGCGTTTGAACCCGGAAGGGCTTGGTTTCGCTCGAAGAGCGAAACTTCAAACGCTTTAAACCCGAACAGAACTGAAGAGAGGGCAGAGAGGGAGGTTTAAGGCATTTGAATCCGAAGGACTTGGTTTTGCTCGCTCTGCCGAGCAAAACTTCAAATGCTTTAAACCGACAAAGCGAACGGAGTGAATGCCCGGAGCGGCTGGAATATGCGTTTCCTGTTACCTACCGAGCAGGGCGCTATGCGGTTTCTGCTACGACTTCAAACTGTGTGGTTCGTGTGAACTTTGCGGGTCGTGTTACGACGCCAGAATGCGTGGACCCTACATGACCGTGCTGCGAGCGAGTGAGCAGACGAACGAGCGAGCAGCACGTTTCTTTTCTTTTTGCTAAGCTTTTTCTTTTCTTTCTCAAAGAAAAGGAAAAAGCGTATCTAAGCGCATCTCGACAGATGCGCGCATCACAGCCATCAGCCGGCGCTACGCGCCGGCGCAAAGAAAGAAAAGAAGAATTTGAGGTAATGGAGGCGTTAAGCAGCCCGGACGCGGCAGAAGAGGGTGTGGGAAGTTGCTGACACACGCTTCTGCCTGGAAAGCGTGTGGAAGACAACCGCACCCGAACGAGCCGCGGGAGGGCTGCAATGGTTTTCCATTACGCTTTGGAGTCTGTCAGAACCTTTCTCGGAAAGGTTCTTGACTGCAGAGCTTACCGAGGGGTTTATAACTTTGCGGAACGCCGCAAATCGAAAGGTG
>Ga0190316_1000052_pt1 | contig 28512 bp, 24 predicted proteins | sample 48701112_MG_FD_161663 | JGI IMG/M metagenome (GOLD analysis project Ga0190316, IMG submission 161663) | Hydrothermal vent sediment bacterial communities from Southern Trench, Guaymas Basin, Mexico - 4870-11-1-2_MG | ecosystem: Environmental > Aquatic > Marine > Hydrothermal vents > Sediment ... | reverse complement strand
CTATCTGTGTGAGATGGTTTATTAATATCATTAAAAATAAAAAATTCTAATTCAGCTCCACAATTAAGCAACCCAATATCTTTATTCTTTTCGATAACACTTTGAAGGAATGACCTAGAATCACCTGGATAAATCTCACCATTAGAATCAACAATTTTCCCAAATATAATTGTTTCATACCAAGATTTATCACCATAATTATATTCAAAAGGCAATTTTATAGTTTTAGAAATATCAGGTATAAATAATAAATCACTTTCAGTAGTACGCGCAAAACCTTCTATACTTGATCCATCTATCCCAATTCCATTACTTATATCATCTAATTTTGATATCGGTAATGTAAAATCAAGCATTCTTCCAAGGATATCAACAAAAACTGGACGAATAAATTCTACTTTGCTCATTCTATCTCCTTTTATTCCCAAAGAAAATGTGTAAAATATTTTAAAATACAGTCTTTTCCCCTTTTCCCCATAACCCATCGATAAGGTGAGTTATTTTTATAAAGAAAAGAGAAGAAAGAACAAAAGAGAGAAAAGGGAAAGAAGGGAATTAAGGATAATTAGGGAATAGAGGGAATAATTGGAATTGGAATTATTTAATTTTATTTTATTTGGAATAATAATTATAAATAGAATATTTTCTATATAATTCCAGGAATTCCATACAGGAACAAATACAGGAATAATTTTTGTATTAATAACAATTAATTTTCCATTAATTTTCCATTTGGAATTCCATTTTGGAACAATAAACAGAAGATTATTTTCTATATTATTCCTACATACATACATAATTCCATTTGGGATTCCCATTTGATTCCCAAACACCTTTTTGTTACCCTTTTTGTCCTCCCTAAATGTTTTCAAACGTGAACCTTTCTTCTAGTTGATTTATAACTGACTATTGTGATCCATAATGCCAACGTCTACAAATAGCCAACCATAAATCAACATACTTTCCTTCGGGGAAATCACTGATAGGATCCCCTGACACCAAATCAGTTTCACCTATCCTAAAGATGCCCTGTCCTCTTTCATCCCCATAACCAGTTTCTAAATGAAACCAACCAGAAACTGGAATGACCCGACCTCACGACCGAATCATACCCACAACGCGGCTGGACGTCGTTGGGTTAAACCCCTCAGGTCTTAGAGCCAGCAAGTAAAGCCCCACTGACTTTTCGGGGCGACCTACCAATCTTCAAGAATTGCTTCTCAAAGATTGGCGGATTGGGTGGAAAAGTGAAAGACCCAATCCAGCGGTGGACACTAACATCTTTAGTTTCTACGGGAGAGCCACACATCCTTTCTATTTTTATGATTAACGTGTGGAATAGATGCGCCATGCAGCGGTTTGACCAACTCCGGGCTCTACATGACTAGGATTAAAGGACCACACGACCTGAACACTTACCTGATGACGGAGCAGGTTCTGTCATCAACCTCCTTGGGCCGGCCACCTTTCATACTACCCGTAGATAGTGGCAATATTTGTAATACATTTGCACGTATTACAAATTTATATACTAAACAAAGATAAAATTAATTAACTAAACAATAAATAATACAAACAAGTACATATTCAGAAAGGAGAAATATAATGGCAATTATCAACAGAGATGAATTATTTTCTAATGATGGTATTACTTATAACGATTTTAATATTATGCCAGGATATATCGATTTTCCAGCAAGTGATGTAGACCTAAGTGTGAAATTGTCAAATTCATTAAAAATAAATCTCCCACTTATATCATCACCAATGGATACAGTAACAGAGGAAGAAACAGCAATAGCATTAGCATTATTAGGGGGAATTGGGATCATCCATTATAATAATACTATAGAAGAACAAGTAAAAATTGTTAAAAAAGTTAAAAAATATATTAAAGGCATATTATTTAATCCAATAACATTAACATCAAATGACACAGTTAAAGATGTACTAAAAATCAAATCAAGATATGGGTTTTCTGGTATCCCAATTGTTCAAGATAAAAAACTAATCGGCATTATAACCTCAAGGGATATTGATTTTATAGATAATAAAAATACAAAAATTTCAGAGATTATGACACCAATTGATAAACTAACTACATATATTATTGATAACCAAGAAGATATTAAGAATGAAAAAGATGAAATATTTAATAAACTAAAAAATAGCAAATTAAAGAAACTGCCGATTGTTGATAAAGAAGATAATCTTATTGGATTAGTCACTAGAACAGATTTAAAGAAATTAGAAAATTATCCAAATGCTAATAAGGATAAATTAGGAAGATTGATTGTTGGAGCAGCAATATCTACGCATGATAATGATAAAGAAAGATTAGATAAACTAGTAAAAGCCGGAGCTGATGTGATTGTAATAGACGCAGCACAAGGATACTCTAAATGGCAGATTGACCTTATAAAATATATTAAAGAACATTATGATATAACTATAATAGCTGGGAATGTTGTCACACCAGAAGGAGCCAAAGCTCTTGTAAAAGCTGGAGCAGATGCTTTAAGAATTGGTATGGGAAGCGGTTGTTTAGTCGGCGATTCTTTAATATTAATGGGTAATGGAACATTAAAGAAAATTAAAGATATTGAACCAGGAGAAGAAATTGTCAATTATAATGGGAAAAAACATAAAGTAAAAAATAAGATTATTACCGGATATAGACAGGAATTCATTAGATTTAAAAGTGAATTATCAATCGATGGATATACATATGCTACACCAGAACACAGAATAATGGTATATGATGGTGAACCAACTGAAAGATTAGTAACGACATATAATAAACACATAAAATGGGTTGCTGCTAAAGATTTAACAACAGATATGTATTTGTGTACTCCAACAAATGTAAGATTTACATTTACAGAATTAAGAAGAATTGAAGTTAATGATAAGATCGTTCAATTTGATGAAGATTTTGGTAAATTAAGTATGTTAATCGTAAACAGTAAGATGATAAATTATAATGGTGGTGTTATTATAAAATCAGACGACCGTAAAACAATTATAAAAATAGATAGACTATTTAGAAGATTGTTAGAAATAGAAGGTAAATTTTTGGATGATTATCGATTACATTTTGGTAATAAAAAAGTTGTACGATTTATTAAAAAATTTAAAGATTACAAATTAAATAAATTTCCACATGAACTTTTTAAACGTGATATTCATTTTGCTAATGGAATTTTGAATTATCCATATGAAGAGATCACTAACCCATATATAAAACAATTATGGTGGAATTATTATAATTATTTTTATTTAAACCAACCAAGAAAAGTATTATTATTAGGAAGAATAACAAAAATCTATAAAATCAAAAAAAATAAACCAGTACCAGTATATGATCTAGAATGTGGAGGATCATTCGTAGTGAATAATCATGTTGTACATAACTCAATTTGTACAACACAAGAAACTATGGCTTGCGGGAGAGCACAAGCATCTGCAGTTTATGATATTTGGAAAGAGCTTCCGAATGTACCTCTAATAGCTGATGGTGGAATTAATTCTACTGGTGATATAGTAAAAGCAATAGCAAGTGGAGCATCTGCTTGTATGATGGGAAGAATGTTTGCTGGAACAACAGAAAGTCCTGGTGAATATATTTATCAAAATGGAATTAGAGTAAAAAGATATAGAGGTATGGCAAGTTTAGAAGCCATGAAAGATGGTGGTGATAAAAGGTATTTCTCTCATGATTTAAAAATAAAAGTAGCACAAGGTATAAGCGGAACAGTTGTTGATAGGGGATCATTATATAATTTAGTTCCATATATTGAACAAAGCCTAAAATTAGCATTTCAGGATATTGGTGCTAAATCTATAGCAGAATTACATGAACCAAGTATATTATTTGAGAAGAAATCACAATCTGCACAAATAGAGGGCAATGTACACAATTTACATACATACAATGATCCAACATTAATATAGATCAAAATTACATAAAATAAATCGGATTTATTATGAAATATGTTTTAATGGAGCTCTTTGGAATTGGGAATAAAACAGTTAACCAAAATATAGAAAGTACACCAATTATAAAAAATAAATTAGATACAAATGATACAAAATTTATAGATGAAATAGTTGGGAAAGTACCATCTGCTAAATATGACATATCTAAAACTATCAATACAAACTTCGAAAGAAGTATGGATAAACTTTATGGTTATACTATAAAAGAAGCGGGCGAAGCACCAGAACAAAAAATTCTTCCTGGTGTAGGTAGAACTAAAGGTATGAATCGAATTTTTGTCGGTATTGGCATAAGTGGTAGGAAATTAATGTTTATAATTGGTATTTCGGGATTAGCTGAAGATGCACTCAAAGATATAGGATTTCCAATAAGTGAAGAAATTAAAAAAGATCCAAGAATATTTATAAATAAACATGAAGATTTTATCAAACCATTATCGATAGATAATATCATAATGAAATCAGTACCAGAAAATTCTACAGAATTTGATTTGTTTACAATAGAGTATGAAAATTCGGAACAAGCCAAATGATAAAATCAGATGAATTCGGAAATATATATGTTTATGATGCTTCTATAAATACTTGGATCAAAAAAGGCATTATAGATATACCATCTATTGTAGATGAAAATAATGATGGGTTAATAAACCCCAGAATAGTTAGAAAATTGGAATTATTAGAAGAATATAATTATAATAAAGAACAATTTAGTATACAATTAGGAAATAACACAGATCCAATAAATTATTATTATTTTAGATCACCGAATAATTTAATTAAAATCACTCATTATGATAATAAATTAAGATTCGAAGTAGATCGTAATATATTAGATCATGAGATAATCAAATTATTTAGAGTCAAAGGACCGCAAGGATTAAAAGGTCCAACAGGAGATAAGGGAAGAGATGGAATACAATGTAATCCAGAAGAATTTTTCACTGGAACAATTGTAGAAACAGGAATTTATATATACAAAGAAGTTGCTACACCGATAGATACAGAAATATCTTTACGGATATATGATCTTAATGAAAATCAATTAGCTGAAATCTGGATCACTTTAAATAATAATATAATTATAAAATCTGGTGAAGAAAATATTAATTCATTAAATTTATCGTTCAATAATAATGTTCTTGAAGGTATTATAAATTTAAAAACCTCTTGGGATGTAAAATTCAAAGCCAGACAAAGAGGCAAAAAGGGTAAAAAGGGGAAAGATGGTTTAAGATATTTAGAAATTCAGACAAAAACAATAACAGATGATTTAATCAGAAGTAAAACAGCAATCATAAATATTAGAAAATCACCATCAAATAATGATATCTATTACTATTCTGATGAAGTTTTAAAAGAGAATATAACTTCAAAAATAGCAGCTGATTTTGTATTTCCTTCCGAAAATGATATTTATCCTGCTATTCAATTAGATAATAGTGCAGCTAAAAAGATTATAACACACAAATTAAATAATAAAAAATTAGAGGATCCAGTTTATAATCTTCCAGAATGGATACCGAATTCTAATTGTAGAAATTTTAATGATCTAGATTTTGATACTGAATTTGATGGAATTATTCTAAAAAACGATTTCAAAATAGACTCTTGTGTACAGCCATTTACATTTAAAGCAAATGGTCAATGTTCTTGTCAAGTTGCTGATCCAATTACTGTTCCTGGAATTAGAGATGAATCATCTGATTCATATGAAACTCTACCACAATCTGGATTTACTTTAGATAGTTTATATGAATCTGATGAAAATACATATACAAAAGATTTTAGTGGGACAATTGATATCTATAAACAACCAATTCTTTTTTCAGGATCTAAAAAGATCTATATAAAAATTGAAAGTAGTGAAACAAATATTTCTTCACAAATTATTCTAGATAGATCATCATCTATTACTTGTGGAATTAGCGATTATACTGAATATACAAAATTGCCCATTAATATTAATTTTAATATTTCATCAGATAAATTTTATTATAACACAAATGGGACAAAAATATGGAGGATAGATTTATTTTATATTATAATAAAAATTAATACAGGAAAAATAAAAAATACAAATACATATACGTTGACAATAGGGGTGAAAAATGCCTAAAAATCTATTAGATGATGGTTCTATAAAATTAGCTGCCAATTTAAATTGGAACGGTTATTCTATTATTAATTTGAAAGAATTATTACCACAGGCTACTGGTGCCGGTAATATCGGAAGATGGAATTTTAGATGGAATAGTTTTAATAATATTATCAATTTACCAAATTTCAATATTTTGAGTACATCAGATTCAGCAACTGGTAGTACATCAACATCAAATGGAATAGCTTTACAATATGGTGTTAGTATACCACCCAATGATATCAGTATAGCATCTTTAAATAATCAGAGTGGTATATTTTTTAATGATACTGGACAAATTAGTTTTAAATTTTCACAGACTCCTGTTGGAGATACAATTACAACCTGGACACCATCTGTTATAATAGATAAAGATGGTATAACAATTGATACATTAACACTTACATCTTTATACGTTGATTATATTCATGCTGCATCTACTTCATCAATAATCACAATGGAAGATGATGTTGTAATTAATGGTTCATTAACAGTAAATAATGGATATTTAACAAATTTGTATGTTGATTATATTTATGCTAATACGACTGGAGGAACTATTACAGTAGGAAATGATGTAAGTATTAATGGTAATTTATCTACTACTGGTAATGAAACAATTGCTGGATCAATTACGACAACTACCGGAGCTTTTATTGATGGATATTTACGATGTAATGTTGTTTCTACAGATGATGATTATGTAATTGAAGATGACGATTGTATCATTTTTGTTGACACTGATGGTAAAACAATAACTCTACCAGCTACAGTTATATCTAATATTGGTAGAATTATAATTATACGAAATACATTTGCTGCTGGTTCAGATACAACAATTACTTGTACTTCTAATATTAATGGGAGTTCATCTGATTTTACATTAGCTGCTGATTCATCTGTAATATTTGCAGTAAAAGGTCAGGATGAAGGATGGTGGTCTATATCGTGTTGTTAAATTATTATCTTATTATTCTAATGATTTAGTAAATATCGATATAAAATAATTTTATAAGGAGAAAATCAATGGCCGAAGAGCAAGAAAAGAAGTATTACATTTATCTTCCTGAAAGTTTAACAACACAAACTGGGAGTACCATAACAATTACAGATCCAGAGCAAAAAGAAAAAGTAATTACTATGGTCGAAACACTCAATATTGTTTTAAATAATTTCAGGAAAGATATTACTTTGATGGATCCGGTTTATGCCCATGAATATTATGAAGCTATAAAAAATATAGGCGATGATAGGAAAATTGAAGTTAGTAAAGATGTTTATGAATGGTTATTTGATTTAGTAGATGATATGTTTTTGGTTTTGTTTGGAATTAATGCTCTTCATGTTAAAGCACAATTGTTTCAAGATGAAAGTGAAGAAGAAATAATTAATAAAGCCAAAAATAAACAAAAAACTGGAAATTAATATGAATATACAGAGTGGTTATAATATTGGTAGTAATACCTTTGGCGAAATTCAATTAATATTTAGAGATTCTAAAGGCAATATTGTTGATAGAATTATACACCATAATATAATAAAAATATTTATGAAGGATCATATAGCCCATACATTACCTTATGGCTATAAATGGGATCCAACTGGTGGTACAAGTGGTAGTGGAGATTGGGTTGTAAATACAATAAATAATGCCGATTTATATTTTCCTAAGTATATTGTCCTTGGTGCTGCGTATGATACATCTACCGCAAATTATGGAGCGCCATTAGGAACAAACGATACTGATTTTTATCAAACTGACCCCGTGTCTGGACAAAAAATACCTATTACATTATATTCTGGTGCTAATTATGATGGAGGATTAATTAAAGCAATTCCGATTGATACATCAAACAACATACCTTTAAAACGTATAGAAGATGTTAATTTTGATGCCACTTATCAACCCCCTGGAACTCCTTATTTAAGAAATGACGTCAGGGCTTTGTATAATATAGTAAATTTCAGTACAACCTTACAAACAACTGAATATAATGGATTTGGTGGATCATTTACTTCATTTGATATATGTGAATTAGCTTTGGTATCTGGTCCAGCATTTGATTCTACTATAACTGATTGTAATTGTGATCCTCATAATCTGTTTCTATTAGGACACGGTGGTAATTATGACACTGATCTTAGTGCTTCTCCAATGGAAGTAACTTTAACATCTGGTAGTAGTACAATTACGTTGAGTGATGCTTCTGATGCTAATTATATTTATGAAGGTGATCAGATAAAATTTGTATCTTCATATTCTATGATAACTGAATATTTTATGGTATTAAGTAAAAGTGGGAATCAATTAACATTAGATAGAGTTCCTAAAGATGATTCAAATGTAAATATTCCATCTGGAACTTACCATATATGGGTTGATAGATTTAGAATTTTAGCCCACAGTATTTTACCACAACCTTTTTCTAAAACAAGTGCATTACAAGTTGATATAACTTGGAAAATATATTTTAGCTAAAAGCTAAACAAGGAGAAAAAATGAGTATTATAAATCCATCATATGTTCCTTTAATATCACCAGGAAATATATTTGAAGCATTAAATGATGAAACAAATAATTATGCTGTACGCTGGATACAACCAACAGATCCAGTGTATTATACAGTAGCTAATAGACCTATATCTGATACAGTTTTAAGACAACTAATTATATCTAAAGCTATAGATAATATATCTTTAAGATTAAGTCATCAATCTAATTTTCCTTTTATAATTACACCGATAGTGGTCAATGGAACTAATTCTTCTGGACTTCCATTATCGTGGATATGGGATATGCATGTAAGTATTTATTATAGATGGGAAAATTTAAGACTCGCCAAAATAAAACGTACATCTGGTACAAATGGAACAGGATCATATACAGGTAATCTTAGATTATATTTTACAGCAGAAGATAGTACTTCTGGTATTGAAACATACCTGTTTTATATAGATTATGATATTGATAGTGATTTAACTTATCAAATTTGTCCAATTAATATGGTTACAGATGAAACTCCGCATATAGATACAACATCATTTGCTGCTATGAGTGGTTACGTTTTAATGAAAACCGTAGATTTTTCTGATAGTACATTTATTTCATTATTAACTGATGTTTTATATCCGCCAATTGCGCCGTTAACCGAGACAACGGGTGAATTGGAGGATAGTGCAGCTGGTGGATCATCTAACCCATCAGATTTTGATTCATCATCTATGTCTCACGGAACTGGTATTTTAACACTGAGTGCCTTTAATATTATACCAGCCGTCGATACAATTATTGATAATTGGTTAATTGCAACGAATTTTCCATTTAGAGTAAATCTTGGTAGGCAATCTATAGGATCTAGTCCATTAATAATTCCGCAAGGGTTATTTTACGAATTATCGATAACAGCTCCAGCACCAGATCTTTACCCATCATCTACAGATGATGTTTTTCCTGTATGGATATCAAAAATTGAAAGAAATGATCCAGCAGCATCAGAAATAACAATATATTTTTCAACATATGATATAGAACATTCAGCTTCTGGTTATAAAACAATTCAATTTGCATCATTAACATTAGCTCGTACAGATCGTCAAAATGATATAAAACATATTACAGCTATTGCGCCATTATATTATGGGAAAACATCATCAGATTGGTATCAAGGGTTTGGAGAAGGACATGTAATGTTGAGTGCTAAATGGGGTAGTTCCTCATTATCAACGGAAGTAAAGGCAATGTTTGATGCTTGTGCAGCAAATACACAAGATTATTTCGAATTCAATATGACGCAAACTATGCTTTCTCCATACGCTGTACACAGAGTTCCTAAAAATATACCAACAAATGGTCAGTTTGCAGCATTAAAAGGTACACTTGGTGATAGTAATCCTCCTAATTCTTCAAATGAATTTGTTGTAAAAAATGATTCTGGTCTTGGAGAAGCGGTAGATTTAGCAGCTACATATGGGAGTAAAGTTGGTATTGCTGATATTGGTTATAAAGCCACTCATGCTGTAGCATTTGTCAAACTGGAAGTTACTGCTGAATCAGATTCATATGATTTTGATACAGATATCAAACCAAGATTAGAAGCATTATTTGGTAGAACATTAAAATTTGGTGATTTTTGGTTTAATGGTGTAATATTATCAATGTATGATGGCGAGAAATTTATAGAAGTATAACCAAACATAAATAAAATCTGAAATGTTATTAAATGAGCATATTACCAAAATATCCATTCGATGGTCAGCAATTTGTAGATGCTTATCATATTATATGGGAGTATCGTGAATCTACTCACGAATGGTTTATTAAAGGTCTCCAGGATGATACTCCTATTGCTGATGAAAATATAATAGGGTTAATGACCCCTCATCAATTAAAGATTTTAGATTCATCAAATAATGGTAATTTCTCTATTATTATAGATACAAAATTAGTAGAAAGAAATTTACACCCTCAACCAGTTTATAGTGGTACCGCACTCTCAATAATATCAGATCTATATGACCATAAATTATTTACATATGAAAATATTGATAAAGATAAATATAAAGGTTATACTATTGTTATAAATAATGAATCATCTATTATTTTAGGTAATGATTATAATTATATAATTTTAGATAAGCAAATAAATATTTCTGATGGAGATAAATTTTTTATTGTAGAATCACATGAATATAACGATCAAGGTTTGATAACTGGCGATATAGAATTTGTTTCAGAATCTATAAATTTTACTGAATTAACTAAATCAACAAAAGATGGAGATTGTTGTACACCATATTATAATATTGGATTATCATTATCTGATGATTTTATAGAATCATATTTATTAGAAATTCCTGGTTGTAAAGGTGATTGTGGTCCGCAAGGTGACCAAGGTGAAGATGGTACAGATGGATATGATCCAACTGGTCCGCAAGGGGATCCTGGTGAAGATGGAATTGATAGAAATGATGAAACTTCATTTTTAACGAGCGTTATTGTTACGGATAATGACTCAATATCTAATGAGGCTATCGTTGAATTGAAATTAGATAAAGATGATGGTATTCTTTATGCTATAAAAGCTAATATTTCTAATAATGCTGAAGATGCCGATAAGTTAATTGTTTACCCTACATTTAGAGATATAGAATTATTAGGTAATGATGAAAATTTAAAATTCAATATTATAGATGAAGATAATACACAAACTACTAATGATAATGTTTTAATATTAAAAAATGGAGTAAATGGAGATTATACTGCGGTCCAATCAGCCCCTCTCAGAGAAGTAATCCAATTGATCATAAATAAATATAAAGAACAATATATAAAAATTAAAGATAAAATCAATAAAAATTTAATTGATTATGTTTATAATAAATATAATAATGCCAAAAACATATTAATGGAATTAGCAGAAGAATTATCTAAATGTGAATGGGGCATGCCGATAGATTTTAGTTTATCATTATCTGATGATAAATGCAATACTACTAAAAAAGACAGTCCTGCTCCGTCTGATACAAATCCACAAAGTGGCGGAGGTGGAGGAGGCGGAGGTGGTGCTGGAGCATCCGCAGTAGCTATAGCCAAAGCTTCTGTATTTATTGCAATTGGTAAGGGAAGCGGGTTGATACCATCAGATACTCCAGATCAACAAATAACTCACACACCTATAGATACAATAGAGGTTCCAGCTGATTCAGATGAAATACCGATTCGTATGAATGGATCAGCAACATTACCAGCTGGAATATATACAATTTCATACAATAATGGCAGTATTTATTCACCTGATGATGGTATACATATTGTTGGCGGAGCTGGATCGGGTGTTGGTTTAGAAGCCAAATCATATGATATCAATGGAAACATGACTACTTATACTATGCCAGACCCAGCATCTTTAGGTTTTGATAATTCAGAATTAGGATATGATCAAATAGAATTACAATCAGCTTATAGTAATACTGATATAGCGTTAACAACTATGATGATAAAATTAGATGATAGAGGTATGATTACACTAAAAGCTGGAACTGGTAGTGGTAATGGTATAGGATCTATATATGTTGATGTTTGTTGTATACAAATTGAAAATTGTTAAAAAGGGATAATACAATGGTATACCCGCCTAATCCAAATGATGGACAGATATATAAAAATGAATATGGTGTATATTATATCTATAAAGCATCAACAAATACTTGGAGAGAATTACGAAATTATAACAATAACCCCGTTGTTACTTATTCTACTCCTGGTTTAATGGATACAGAACATTTTACAAAATTAGAGAACACAGTTATTCCTCCTTTTGAAATATCGTTTAAAATTAATGATAAAATATATAATAATTATACAATAGGGTTTTTTGGAACAAGTCCCATAAATATAGAAACTTCTATGGGTAATCATTCATTTGTTGTAGATAATAGAATTGGATATATAAATTTTGGAATAGATATAAAAGCTTTTTACGATTATTTTTCTAATTTACAAAAAATTAAACAAATATCAATTCAAGGTGATATTGGCCCAAAAGGAGAAACAGGAAATGCTGGGATAGATAATTTAGAAACAGGAGCGCAGGGAGTTTCTGGAGTAGACGGGAAAAATGCAAAATTTAATGGTGATCTAATCAAGGACCCGATGAAGGTTAGATCTCTTAACAGAGAAAAAGCTATTACTTCTATATATTCATACGAAAATACTGATGGTGGGACAATAATAAATGCTATTCGATCATATATTGGAAATTCTGATAGTTGTTGTTTAAGAGTTAAAATTAATGATATAGAAAGTCCTTATATGATCTTAGCTGTTCCTTCTATTGATAGAATATCTGCTGAAAATTGTTATGGAAATGATGGTTGTGTTAATTGCAACACACTTTATTATTTTAATATGGATACAATAGAAGAAAAGATCTATAATAGATATAAACAATTATTAGATGATTATATATCGAAAACGATTCAAAAAGCAATAAATTGGTTGAGAGAACTCTCAGAAGTTTTTATTTCACAGAAAAAAATCTTGTGTGAAGCTATAGAATGTTGTAAAATTAAAAATAAGAATATTGATAATAGAAGATATTTAGAATCTAGTATTTTATCAGCTCAATATAATAATAGAATTTTACAAGTTTCATTACCAGATTCTATTTCTGTAGAAGATGACCAATCGCAATCAGTTTCAGGAACATTAATAGAATTAGATGGTGAAATAAATTATGATGAGTATCATGCTGTAAAAGTTGATCTTCCTCCAGATAATTACATTATTTCGGTTGATAATGGAAAATTAACATTAAAAGATAAATACTTGATAATATATAATCTCAGGTCGAGTAAAATAGGCGATGAATCTTTACAATTTAAAACAGATTTATATATTTCGGAATCAGATCTTATAGCTTATTATCAGTCTCATAATCTTTTATATTCTCACAAAGAAGATTCTAACCCAGTAAAATTTTGGATACCAAGAATTGATACAACAGGAAAAATAACATTAAAAATAGAAACTGTAAATTCATTAAATGAAAGAAGATCTGAATATTCTGATTTGGCATTTCTATATGGAAATGAATTAAAAGCTGATAATTTTATCAAAATAATCAATCCATTTGATGGTTCTATTGATCCAGTGTCCAATATAGATACTAATGGAATTTTAATTAATGGACCATCTGATCTGGAATCTAATTATGCGGATGGTACAAAAGTATTTTTCTATAATTATACTAATGACACAGTGTGTTATATAATAAATAAAAAGACTGATGATGCTAGTAAAGTTGATATTCACGTTGAAATAATTGATAATGAGAACCAATTCGGAGTAATATCAACTATTGGTAACCCAGATATCGCTGTTTCAGGTATGAGACACGGTGGTTCTGAAGAATCTAACACAGTTCCAGATACTCCTCATTATAAAGATGATTTAACATATTATGAATTTAAAGGTACTGGTGGGAATATACCTGTTTGGGTAAATTTCATGAATTTACCAAAAGTAGAAAAGATTCCACCCGTAACTAATATACCAAAATCTACAATTAAAATTTATGAATTAAGTACTTGGTTAAATAGAGGATCATTTGTAAATTCTAATTCAAATACAGATTATTATGATAATGCGATGGTTCTCACACAATGTAATTTGAATTGTGATGTCGTTGTTCCATATGATTTTCAGGTTGATTCAAAGAATCCATTAAATTTACCTGGTGGATATAGACAATATGAATTTTTATATCCAATACATGTTCCATCATTTATAGAGGAAATAAAAGACTTAAAATTATATTTTGATATAGATACAGATATTGATTTTAGAAATATCGTTATGGAATTATTACCTCCAGCTTATTATACAACAACTGAAAATGGAAAGATTATAAATAAACAAGTATTTATTAAAAATTGGACACAACATTATTCTGAATTAACATATTCTCAAGATATAATTATGTGTTCAAATGATGTTTTTTGGATGAACAAATTTACAGATAATTATTTAACACCCCATCCATCACATAGTGTTACAAATAAGTTAATAGATGCGGATACACCGAATGATTTGGAGTTTTATTGTACTGGAAATTATTCGACAAATACTAGATTACCTTGGTATGCTACACGAATTAAATTAAAATATTTAAATAAAACATCATCTACATTTTATGGAGGTAAAAAATTAAATGATCCATATTATTTGGATATAAAAACAGAAATGAAAGGTAAATATAAAGGTTATATCGAGATAACAGGAGAAGCCGATCAATCTTATGATTCATTTATTTCTACTGGTGATATAGATTTCGATATTCGTGATTATAATTATGTTAGATTAGACCGATTTCCAGATACAAATTGGCTAGATTATGCTAGATATGGTTATGGCGCTCGTAATTTAGAATATGCTTATTCATTAAGTGAATATGTTCAACAGTTACCAAATTCTTCTAGATACATATTTGATACATCTGAAGGTAGATTTAAAATATTAGATGGATCAAATGAATTAAATAAATATCCATATGGTGGTGGGACTTGGTGGTTATCAATTAAAGTTGTCGATTATATTGGTCAATATGGACAACAAGCTCCATTTGGTTATGGGCTTGGTATCATGAATACACCATCTAATAGCCCAAGAGTTCCAAATCTTAATTTGAATGAATGGGGGTTGATTATAGGAACTACAATTGATAGCACATCATCCCCAAATTCACAAACATCCAGCGGAATTCAAGGAAATTCAATAGATATCACTTTTAATACAAATAATGATGTACAGGGTGTTATTCTCGGGAATTTTGATAATAATAATGATTCTAGTTATACCTTTACAATGGATGTTGATAATTATCAAAATATAGATAGTTTTATGATATTTACAAATAGAACTAGTGTTCGTGATGGTGATATTTTATTCCCAGTTGAAGAATTAGAATTATATGACAACAATAAGTTAAAATATGATAGTTTTATATTTAGCAAAAATAGATCTAATTGTAGAATGCATTATAAATTAATAGAATGGTATGAAAGAGGATGGAGAACTGGAGCTTGTTGTGGTGTTGTTATACAACACAATAATCATAAATATATAATTATGAAGCGATCTTTATTAGATGATATGTCTTGTGGTGGTGGTGAAACATATAATGGATGTGTAGGATCGTATATCATACAACATAATATTCATCCCTATTTTATGTTTAGAACAGATGATATGGAAACATTTTATCATAAACCAACAAGTGGATATACAAAATTTTTAGAGGACTCAGTATTATCTGGTATATTAATCTCGAAGATTCAGAATGATGATTATATATCTTATAAAGGAGATATCGAATATATAAAAAACGACATAAAGTTGATAATATTTCAACCTATACCACCATCTGATTCAATAATCAGTACTTCATATCAAAATGGTGTAATATTATGAAATTAAGTAAAGATATAAATTTGGTATTATATACAGATAAATTACATAATTGGCTTAAAGAAATTGATCCAATATTATTTGATGAATTAGATCTTTCTAAAATAAATTCTGAGCCTAATAAAATTATAAAAATTATAATGAGTAAATATCAACAGAAATTTGAAGAATTTTTACAAAATAATTTCCCAGAAATGATAGAGCAAGATAATTATACAAACCCATTTATATTATGGTAATTATAGACGAAAATTCACCATTATATTATTTTGATGATCTTTTGTTGTATTTACAACATAAAGATGATACAATATTAATTTACTCTATAATCTTTGGAGAATATACATTACAGGATTCGATCTTTATCAATCGAATTTTATTAAATCATCACAATATTTTTATGAATAAATCAATTAATATCCCAACCCCATTAAACAGTATTAAAAATCATATCAAATTTGTTACAAAACAACAATTAGATGGAATAATAAATGCCAAAAATTCTAATAACAGCTGATATTCACTGGGGTTTACCAAATAAAAATGATGATATCTTGTGGGCATTAAATAAAATGCAACAATATGCCTATGATAATAATATTGATCATGCTTTTATACTTGGAGATTTATATCATAATAGACAAACTTCTGACGTAATAGAATATCACAGATTACTTGATTTTTTTCAAAAATCAGAAATTGAATGGATCGTATTTCCTGGCAATCATGATTTACCAAAGGAATCATCTTGGGATATATCTACTATTTCATTATTTCATAATGATATAACTACAATTAAAGGTATCAAGAAAATTCAAGTAGATGGATTTAATTATTTTATCTGGATATTACCATATATTAAGGATGAGAGTTTATATGTGGCTGTATTAGATGAAATAAATGAATTAGCTTCTGAAAATGATATTTTATTTACACATATAGGAATTAATAAAGCATTATTTAAAATGTGTTATATGGATCGTGAAACTGGAATAAATGATTTAAATTTTACTAAATTTAAATATATTATTGCTGGGCATTTTCACAATTATCAGCAAATAGATAATTTCTATTATGTTGGATCACCGATTCCATCCAGATTTGATGAAGGTATGGTAAGCCACGGATTTATGACGTTAGATGAACAATATAATTTAGAATTTATCAATTTATTCGAATATGATGATCATCCTCCTAATTATATCACATGTACGGTTGATGAATTAGATAATATCGATGCTGAAAATAATTTTATTAGAATTATTATAAGTAATGAAGAAGATAAATTAAAATATGAAAAGAAAATTGTTGAATTACGTGAAAGAGGAGCTAAACAAATAAAAATTCAGGATAAAATAAAACCAAATGAAGTAACCGATAATATTGATCATAATGATTTATTTAATATTATAAAATCATATATAGATGATGTTATGCAACCAATTGATGGAATTGACAAAAACACACTAATCGAAATGGTGAGAGAGATTTATGATTAAAATAAAAAATATCGAATTATTTAATTTCATTTCTTTTTTTGGTGGCCCACATAAATTGGAAATAGATGGACGTGATCTATTATTGGTATTAGGTGATGTAGATCACATAAAAAGTAATGGGGCTGGGAAAACAAGTTTAGTAAATGCTATTGCTTGGTGTTTATTTGGTGAAATTCCTGGATATGGAAATCCCGCTGATAGAATAATAAATATAGATAATATAAAAAAGGGTGCTTATGTTAGAATTAATACAGTAGATAATTATCAAATAACAAGATATAGGAAATATCAAGGGAAAACGGGACTTGAAATCATTAATAATGGATCAGATATTTCTTTAATGACAACAACAGAAAATCAACAAATGATTAATGATATATTTTCTATTTCATATGAATCATTTATCGTATCAATATTTTTGTCGGCTTCTGAAAAATCATTTATAGACTTATCTCCCCTAAAAAGATTTCATGTTATATCGGATTTATTAGATATAAATAGATTAAATAAATTAGAATCTAGAATTAAAAATAAATTATCTAAAGATATGAAAATTATAGATGAGTATAAAACAATTATTAGCAATATAGAAACTCAAATACAAATTCTACAAAAAGAAATAGAAATTCATAAATCATCATTTGAAGAATATCAGCATGAATTACATCAAAATAAAGAAAATATTAATAATAAGAAAAAAGAGATTAATAATAAATTAATTAATATAGATATAGAAAATATTAACAATACTTTAAAAGAATGGGAAGAATATGATGAGAGCATACAACAATTGAATACCATTAAAAGACAAATAGAAGTTGCAAATAATGAATTAAAAAATTTGGAAGATAAATTACAAAATCACCCATTAAAAAATGAAATCAATTTAATAAAAAGTCAATTGAGTGAGTTAAATACTAAAAAATTATCAATTCAGTATAATATTGAGAAATCTAACATAAAAGCTATCCAAAAGAATCTGAAATTATGGGAAGAATACAATAAAAAATTAGAAGAAATATCTTCTTTAAAGGAAGAGATAAAAGATATTGAATTAAATATTTCTACATTAGAATATAATATGGAATCTAAAATAGATCTAGATGAATTAAAAAAAGATCATGAATTATATGGGCAAAATGAAAATAATAAAACAGAGAAAAACACTATATTAGGTAGATTAAAAAGTTTGCGCAGCCAACAATTAAATTTGGAAAATGAAAAAAAAGAATTTGAAAAATTAGATAATATATGCCCATTATGTCACCAATCTATAAATGAAGAATATAAGAACAATATCATAACAAATTTTAATAATAAAATATCTGAATTATCTAAATCATTAAAAATAGAATATAATAAATATAATAAATTAATTGTAGAGGACATACAACCGCCCAAAATGACAATAGAAGAAGCTATTGAATATAATAAAAAGATAGATAATCTATCACAGAAAATAGAAAAATTAAAACAAATTAAAGAAAATAAAAACGAAAAATTAGAATTAGTAATTCCATCTAAGCCTAAGATAGAGTATGATGTATTATTAGATATGCAATTTAGATATAATTCACTTGTAGAAAAACTTCAAGAAATAGATCAAACTATTAACACATTAAATGAAAAATTGGAAAAACGTACAAAAGAATACAAAGAAGATATAGATAAAATAAAAAACGAAATTTGTGATATAAATAGAATAATAGATTCTAAACAACAATATATTGATAAAATAAAATTATCTAAGCCAAATAAAGATAGACAGATATTAATAGAGATAAAAACACAATATAAATCATTAAAAATGAATTTAGAACGACTAAATCAAGAGTATGAATTATTACAAGAGCAATTCTCTATACGAAATAATAAATATCAAGAATCAATAGAAAATTTACATCATAAAATTGAAGAACTAGTTGAAGAATTAAAATCTAATCAATTAAAATTTGATGAGATGAAATCAATATGTGATCACAGGAAAATTTTATATAATATCTTTCACGACAAAGACAAATTAAAAATGTATATAATAAATATGTTTCTTGATACATTTAATAAACGATTAAATGATTATTTAGGAGCTTTTGGATGGGATATTAATTTAACTTTTGATGAAAAATTAAATTTATCATCATCAAGATTATTTTCAAGTGGTGAAAAAAGGCGTATAAATCTTGCTATTTCTTTTGCTTTATTATATGCTAAATTTTTATTATATGGATCATATTCCAATTTCATGATATTGGATGAAATAGATAATGGGTTAGATTCAGAAGGAATAGAAAAGCTTATTTCGATTTTAGAAGATCTACTTAATCAAAATTTCGTTTCGTCAATAATTATATTAACTCACAAATCTGATTTAAAAGATTATATCGATAACAGAATAATTATATCTAAAACAAACCAACGTTCAAAAATAATACAAAACTAGAGTATTTATGGATCTAGGTAAAAAAATTAAAAGAACAATGTTATTGCTTATTTTAAGCAATCAATTAAAAGATTATATCCAAAAACATATAGAAATAGATCAAATATTTGATAATAATGAGCATTATCTATTATTTAAGATTTCTCCATTAAAATTATTAGATTTACCATATGAAGTTCCAGCTTTATCTGATCTTGTAGAAATTGTACCTTTTGTAGAAGATATAAATAATGCAACTGGTGAAATAACTGTTGGATGGAATTTCTTTGTTGATGGGATATATAGAATGTATCTCGGATCAACAAAATTTGAAAGTATAAAACAAGTACAAGAAGCATTAAAAAATAAAATCAATAATGTAAAAGAAATAAATTCAAATGTTGATGGCAAATCTTTGATACAATTTATAATATCGATAATACGTGATCATGATATATCAATTGATATAAACGCTAAACAAATAACCAAATCATTTTATGATGAAATTGGTACAGGTTTTATCAAAAGTATATCACCTGGGAATTCTGGTAAATTATTTACACAAAATAAGTACTTGAATTAAAATGAAAGATTATCGGTCTATCCAAAAACCACCTTTATTCAAATATTCTATTAGATCTAATATAGTCAAACGTGCTGAAGCTATCGTACGAAAGCCAGCAATACAATCAAAACCAAAAGCAATAGCTCCTTTGCCTAAACCCAATCAACAATTACATCTTCGAAATGCTGTAGTGACTCCGCGCAAACCAATTAAATTACCTAAAAAACCAATTATTGTTGATGTTGCTAATAAACCTATATTATCGTTAAAAGATATAGGAAAAGGAAAAATATTAATTATAATAGCTAATGGGCCTTCTATAAATGAAATTGATTATGAATCGTTACAAATTCTTATTAAAGAAACAAATAAAATAGATACATTATCGATAAATAACCCGCATAATAAATTATGGCCAACAAAATATTGGATGTTCGCTGACAATACTCAATATAATAGATTTACAGATATCTTTAATTCATATGAAGGAATTATTATAAATACAAGTGCAATTAGAAAAAGAAAACGGAATCAAGTAATTATTAAGTATCTTGGCGGTAAAGGATTTTCAAGAGATTTAACAAAGGGGTTTTATTTAGGTAGATCTACAACATTTGCAGCAATGCAAGTAGCTTTATATATGAATTATGATAAAATTTTCATTTTTGGTATGGATATGACAGATATAGGAGGGAAATTACATTATTATGGACAGAATCCAGATGTAAGTAATGATACACGAAAATCTCGTTTTAAAATGGAAGCTACATTTTATGATCATGCTGCTAGGAATATACTTACAGCACAAGAAAGAATAAGATTTTATATTTGTAGTCAATATAATCCTTTTGAATTTGTAGAATTATTTAATCGTATTTCCACTTCTGAAATCATTCCTATAATTAAAAACAACATATCGGTATAGTAAATAGTTATAAATTTATGGGAGTGATATTATGGAAAATATCAAATTTCTGATTAAAGAAGGTATCAATGATAATATTCATTTGATGTTAGGGAATAACATCAAATGGGATGAAATGGGAGAGGGTTTTGCTTATACTGTTTATCTTCCAACTTATGAAATGAAATATATGGTATCTGGAAAGAGAAAAATTATTCCATTAACAGAATCTCTCGCCAAGATTTTTGATGAATTACAGAATTATGCTACAATTATTACTTTAATGGATGATGATGCTTTTAAAAACTTATTTGATTTTACAGCTATCAAGGGGAATAATGAAATTGGTATTTTCAGGATATTAAATAGATATAGAATTACAAAATCAGATATTGAACAAAAATCTGAAGAAAACTATACAGATATAGATAAATATTGTAAACAATTGTTTGATGAATTCACTAGATTTAACACCTTAACTGTTCTAAATGTAGAAAAAGTTGATAATATGCCTTGCCCAATTGGAATTATTATAAAGAAACCAGTTGATAATAATAAAATTGAAGCAATTACTGCTGTTTTGCCTGAATTAGATTTTGATACTTTTGTCGAACAATTCTCTAAATTGGTGGAGGAAGTATAATGGAAATAACTCGTAAAATAGCTTCTATAAGATGTGAATTAATTATAGATCGACTTGAGCCATTTGATCAGGTTGTACAAAAAGTTATGAAATATGGAATTTATACAGTGATTGTTACACCTAATTATGTTGAATCAATATTAAATTTACGTACATTAAAACAAGCTGATTTTAAAGTTTATATTCTATTAAATTATCCTATAAAAAATGATTATAATCTTTCTGATGCAATACTTAGACAATTAGATGGTGTAGTAGTACAAATTCCGCAATTAAAAGGAAAGAATGAATATTATTATCAATATCAAATGATTATACAAACAATTGGAGAAGCATTTAAATATAAAACTTTATATTTTATGTTACCAAAAGATGAAAGTGCTATTGATGCAATAATACCACTAACTACATTTCCTAATCAGATACAATTAGCAGATGATAATTTAATAGATTATGCTAAAAAATCTATTCCAAAGTATATTTATATTAAACCAGAAGAAAAATTAAATGAAAATCTCCTGGAAAAATATAAAAATGATGATCATATCATGTTTAATATATATCCAGAGCAACTAGATAACATATCTAATGAATTGTAAATTTCATTCAAATTTAATTAAATGATGAAAATATGTGGGAGGTTTAAATGCCTGGATTTGCATTACAAAAAAATGATCCGAAAAAACGGATACCGAATGCTAAAGCAGAACCTAGATTCAAACACCGATGGACTTTTAGTGTAGCTTTAACTGGTAACAATTATGATAATAAAATATTTTTATATTTAAAAAGTGCTTCGAGACCTAAAGTTAATGTAGATTCTGTTGAAATGTGGCATAATCAAGCTCCTGCATATTTTGCTGGAAGATCCCAGTGGAACTCAATTTCTATAACATTTTATGATATACAAGAAGATCCAGATGTTTCAGCAACGTTATGGAATTGGCATCAAATGGTAGTAAAACATACACGTAGTGATACTGCTACAGCCCAAAAAGTAGCAAATTATAAGAAAAATGGTACATTAGAGCAATTAAAAGCAGATGGCACATGTGGTGAAAAATGGACTTTATATAATTGTTGGCCAGTTAGTGTTGATTTCCAGAATTTAGATTATTCTTCAAGTGAAATTCAAACAATAGTTGCAGAATTAAAATATGACGCAGCTATACGAGAATCCTGTAAATAATTATGCCAAGTTTCAATATTAGCCAAAATGATTCTAGTAATGGATTTTCTAATAAAATTGATGTTTTATTCAAGTTTGATTATACTGTAACAATCGATATAAACAATACTGAGTATAAATTATTTGTACAAAAAATTGATAGGCCATCTGTTAAAGTTAATGTTGAGGAAATTTGGGGTTTGAATGATGTACAATATAACCCCGGGCGAAGATCATATGATCCACTAACTATGACCGTAGTTGAATATAAAAGTGGAAATAATAGTACATTTGCTGAAATTTATAAAGCATTTAAATCTTATTATGGCGGGCATGTTGGAACAGCCAGAATTAAAGAAAGTAAATTAATTAATGAAGTAAAAAATATTATTATAAGAGTGGAACATAATTGTGGAAATTCAATCATATATCTTAATTGTTTTATTGTCAGTATCAAACCGGACGAATTAACATACGAATCTAATGATATTCTCAAATATACAATCACATTCCGATATGATGATTTTATAATCGATTAATTATTCAAATTTATTGAAATAGGATTAAAAACCATGATATTTCCAAGAATTAGTGGTCTAGTTGGTCATGATATATCTTTAGAGATGCAATTTTATTTAAGGGGTGTACAAGCCGAACCATATTGTATACGGAGAATAGATATATATAGATCTAGTATAGCTGATGAAAATAAAGTTGCAGAGATAATAATAGCTGATTGTGGATCTAGTAGCTATCCTTCTCCTTTAACACAATTAATTTCATCTACAGGCGGGACAGCAATTGATGGAGCTTACACATATATCTGGTCTATCCCATCTGGATCTACTGCACCAGAAATATATTATGATGTATGGAGATATATTGGTAATGATCCAGCACATACAACTTCTCCTACAGATGATGATATTATAGATGAATCATTATGGGAGTATAATTGCGGGAAATTTTGGGTTTATCCTTCTGATTGGTATGCAGATGATTTATTAGAAACTGTAAAATATGATTTTGAACCTTTAGATGAACGTTTTAGAAAAAATGAAATACGATCCTTAGAAGTTAGTGTAATCCCATTACCTTTATATGATTATAATTATAATAAAACTACAAAAATTATACCTCATTTATATCCAAAAATAACTATTCTGACTATACATAATGAATTAATTGTCGAAAATCAACCAATGGAAATCGGTTTAATTTCTGGTAGTTATTATGATAGTCCATTTGTATTTAGATATTTATTAAATTTACAAAATTATTATATTGGGACATATAAATATAGAATATCTATAACATTACCAAACGGAGAAACTATTATAAGCAAGGATATGTATTTTTCCGTAAATTAAGGAGGTCCATTATGCCATATAAATGTATTAAGAAAACATCAACTGTCAAAAAAGGTAAGAAGAAAGTTAAAAAGAGTGGTTATGCGGTAGTTGTGCATCCCAATAATGAAGGTGGTCACAAACGTAAAGTCCTTCCAGGAATCAGTACTTCAAAAAAGAAGTGCCAGGATAGAATTAAAGCAATAGCCATCCATACCCATTCAGAAAGTACTAATCCAAATGGTCATAATACAATTAAAAATGCTTTTTTAACTGGTGATTCAAATGGAAAGAAAACAAAATAAATTTATGAATGATGTATTAGGAGATACTTTACCATATATGTCTAAATTATCTCCTAATTTTACAACAACACAAGATAAATTAAACCCTCCGGATAAAAACCCGCGTAAATATAAATTTATACGTATTAGTATGAGATTGGAAAAAGATGGAAAATAAATATGAATATTATACAATAGTAAAATTAATTTATAATAATCGTGATTTTTATACTTTTACAGGTCCTCATAATATTATTAAAGATAGTAATGCCGGTAATGGTTCATTATTTATTCAATTAAAAACTCATCAATCATCACTAGATAATAGAATTTTATATTTTTTGTTAGCATTTATAATATCTGATAATGAATTATCAAATGATTATAACGTAAAAAAATTAATAGAAAAGTTAAAAAAATTGGAAGGAAAACCATCCAATAAACAACCATTTATGATTCTCAATGGTGGTAGATATTATGAAGAGTATATTGGAATAAATATGCCATATAGTAAGAATTTAATAAAACTAGCTTTTCTAAAATTAAAACCAGATAAAATTCAACAAGGGGAAATAAGTATTTTAGATAATAACCAAATAAAACAAATAAAGAAAAAATTAAACATTCAAGAAAGCTAAACAATTATGAAGAGTGAAACTAGCCCAAATGTTATTATACGTGCATTTGTAACATACTTTAATGTTAATTCAAATATTGCCGTAGAAGAGCAAATATCAGCTAGTAATATAGTTAATCTGCACTGGGCATCTACGATGAATTACGGTTATATTATAAAATTAGATGTTAATGATAAAAATATGACAGGACTACAAAATACAGGAAATTATAATATTATCGAGCAATATTTGAAATATGGTAAAACATATCCATTTTATATAAAATTAAAAATTGATTACGAACGTTTTATTAATCCTCAATATAATACAACTGATTGGTTCTGGGGAGTTATAGATAGTATATCACCGTATTATGGTGAAATAGCAATGTTCGCAATTACAGCTATAGATCCAATAACTTGGTTTTTGAAACGTAATATACTTGATGGAAAAGCATTTAATGGAACATTTTCAGAATTTTATGAATGGTTGATAAATGAATCAAATAAAAAACAATATGGAATGCTTCTACCAAACAAAAAAATTAAAATAAATATGAAAGATACAAATTATAAATATAATTCTACTTGGTATACATTTAGAAAAACACCACTAGATATTATAAGAGACAATCTAGAATTAGGAAGATTGTTTAGCCCGAGTAAAACACCTTATATATTAACTGTTGATAATGGGAATAACCCAGATAATTTTAATATTTACATAAAAGATCAAGAACAATTATATCAAGAAGCACATAAATTATATTATGAATATAAAGGTATAAATGATTTTGTGATTGGAGGATATCCAACTAAAGGTGTTGATATAGCTTCATATCAACCATATGCAGCAATATATGATGCGTGGCAAGGATATTCACAAAAGAGATTGACCTGTAATTATATATCTTCAACAACAGGTGATGTTATTGATGATCCTAAAATCACAAATGTTGATTCCGTAAACATATTAAATGTAAAATCTAAAATTTCAGAAACATTCAATAAGCCAGCAATTAATCAAGGAAGTTACATATTGCCCCAACCGGAAATACATGATGGTTCTTGGGGAAAATACAAATTATATATAGACTCTTCTGCTAAAAAACTATATGGTGATATGCACCAATCAACTATGAAAGCAGAATTCACATTACAAGGTACACCATATATATCGAATTCAAGATATTTAGGATCATATATTATAAGTATCAATTTTTCTATAACTAATGATAAAAAATTCTTTCTAAATGGCTTGTGGATTATATATGGATTCGAACACTCCGTAGTAAAATATAAAATGAATACCAAATTGTTATTATACCGATTAGATAACAATTTTAAAACGAGATATAAAATAGAAGTATCATAATGGCTGACAAAAAGCAAGACAAAATAGAAACCGTAGTTAATATACTTCTTAATTTAGAAGGTCAAGATAATTTAAGTACCGGTCTAGAAAAAATACAAAAGCGTTTTAAAGATGTTCAGAATTCTATTGCGAATTCTACTATGGTATTGGGCAATGATTTCAGCAGGAATATGCAAGATATAATAGATAGTACTACCGGTATGATTGAAAAAATGTCTAGTGGTGGACAAATATTGTTGGGAACATTCCAGGATAAACAATTTGCAGATTTTGCTGAAGCATATAGACAATCATTATCAACTTTAGGTGGACAATTACTAGAATTACGTAATCAAGCAAGAGATATCGGATTTCTATCTGAAAACGACATAATTAAAGCTCAAAAATTAACAAAGTTATATGAGATTTTAGTACATGAAGGACAATTATTTAATAAAGAATTAGCTGCAAGAGGTATAGAGCCAAATTTAGAATCATATATTGGTTTTAAAAGGATGATCGATAAAAATAGCGCAATGCTGAAAGAGTATAAACAGCAGTTTGGCTCTATTCTGGAAGAAGATAATCAACGTACAGAAAAAATATCATTAAATCTAGCAAGAGTCGTTCATGAATACAGCAGTACTGTAAATGCAGTAGTAGATTTTTATTCACGAATAGGGAAAGTTGCAAAAGGATCAATAGAAGCTGTCCAATTATGGACAATTATGCTAAAAAAAGTAGCTCTTGATATGTTCTCCAATTTGAATCAGATGGACACCGAATATCATAAATTGATATATGGTGTAGTGAGCGATTCTAGTGATATAATGGGAAGATCATATAAGCTAGTATCAATGACAAATGTTATAATGGCAAAAACAGGATTAGAATTTAATGAAATAAGTTCAGCTTTTAAATCGGTAGCCGAATATGGTGGAATAGCTAGAGATAAACTTCAAGAAACCGTAACTACTATAGCAGAATTTTCACATATAACAGGTGTATCTACACAAGCTGTGGCACAATTTACAACACAATTAGCTAAATTAGGTGGTGAGAAAGGATTAAAAGCTGCCAACGCATTATTAAATGCATCTGCGGAAGCTATGAAAAGATATGGTTTATCTTCTGTAGATTTATCAACATTTACAGGAACGATGGATAAAGCTACAGTTAACATAATGGCTTTATCAAATAATCAAGATATTGCTTCTGCATCTGTAAAAAGCTTGGGAAGATCATATTTAGCTGTAAATGGAGCATTAAAGAAAACAATGGGCTCAATGAAAGAGCTCGGAAAAATTTTTGAAGATGCATCATCTCCATTAGATGCATTAAATAGTAAATTTATGGTATTATATGCCAGAACCGGTGCATTAACTGAGTTTATCAAAGGTAAAGCTTCTAGTGGCATGTATTTAATGGCCATGGGATTTGAGAGTATTGATAAACAAGTCAAAAATGTAGATAATGCTCTTGGACGCCAAATTTTAATGAATACTTTTGCTGGATCGACAAGAGCATATCTAGAGCTTAGAAAAGCACTTGAACACGGAGGTATAGAACAATACCAGAAGAATATGGAAGAAGCTGCAGATGTCC